>ERZ772883.8-NODE-8-length-275913-cov-8.535732_pt1 | contig 275913 bp, 226 predicted proteins | sample MGYA00580575_ERZ772883 | MGnify/ENA primary metagenome ERZ772883 (study PRJEB29015, sample SAMEA2737666) | human gut metagenome | biome: human gut; feature: human-associated habitat; material: faeces | place: China | collected 2012 ... | reverse complement strand
TGAAGGAGGAAGGCAACGTGCTGCTGCTCGACGAGCCGACCAACGACATCGACGTGAACACGCTGCGCGCGCTGGAGGAAGGCTTGGAGAACTTTGCCGGATGCGCAGTAGTCGTGAGCCACGACCGATGGTTCCTCGACCGAATCTGCACCCACATCCTCGCCTTCGAGGGCGACAGCCAGGTGTTCTTCTACGAAGGCACCTACACGGAGTATGAGGAGGACAAACGCCGGCGGATGGGCGACGTGGAGCCACACCGCATACGCTACCGCAAGCTGATGGAATAATCCCACACAAACGCGCGCACCGACGCGCTGAAAAAAGAAATGTCGCAGACCCACCCCACCGGTGCGCCTGCGACATTTATGCATATTTATGCCTTTAACTCAAACCCTCGATAAGACCGTCCTTGATTCTGATGTTGAGAGCCATAGGCTTCTTCGGCAGTCCGGGCATGCGGAGAATGTCGCCTGCCACGACAACAATCATCTCCGCGCCGCTGTTGACAATCACATCGTTGACCTGAAGCTCGAAGCCATCGGCAGCTCCCATGCGCTTGGGGTCGGTGGAGAATGAATACTGGGTCTTGGCGATGCACACCGGGAAATGACCCATGCCGTTGCGCTCAAGGGTCTGCATCATGCGGCGCGCCGACGAGCTGAACACAACCGACGTGGCGCCGTAAATCTCGGTGGCTACCTTCACTACCTTCTCCTCGATGCTGTCGCTGTCGGCATACGCAAAGCGAAGTGGTGCCGACGGCTCCCGCTCGATGGTGTCGACCACAAGACGCGCCAACTCCTCCGCGCCGGCACCGCCCTCGGAAAACGCCCGGTTGACGGCAAACCCTACGCCGAGACGGCGGCAGTGCGTCTCGATGGCGGCAACCTCGGCATCGGTGTCGCTCGGAAAGCGGTTGATGGCAACAATCACAGTCTGCCCGAACTTGCGGATGTTGCGCAGATGCTTGTCGAGATTCTCAAACCCTGCCTCGACGGCCTCCACATTCTCCTCCTTGACAACAGCGTAGTCGACGCCGCCCTGCACCTTCAGTCCCTGCACCGTGGCTACAAGAATCGTGAGGCTCGGCTGCAGTCCCGACTTGCGGCACTTGATGTCGTAAAACTTCTCCGCTCCGAGGTCGGCGCTGAACCCTGCCTCGGTGACCACATAGTCGCTGCACGACATCGCTGCCTTCGTCGCCACGATGGAGTTGCAGCCGTGGGCTATGTTGGCAAACGGTCCGCCGTGGATAAACGCCGGCGTATGCTCGATGGTCTGCACAAGATTAGGCTTCATCGCTGCCTTCAGAAGCACCGTGATGGCGCCCTCAACGCCCATATCCTTGACCGTGAACGGCTTATCGTCGTAGGTGAAACCCAGCAGTATGTTGCCGATGCGGCGCTCAAGGTCGGCGAGGTCGGACGCCAGGCAGACAATAGCCATCAGCTCTGACGCGGCAGTGATGTCGAATCCCGTCTGACGGGTGACGCCGTTGGTGCGCGGTCCCAGACCAATCACCACATCGCGAAGCGCACGGTCGTTGACGTCGAGCACGCGCCGCCAAACCACCGTCTTCAGCCCAAATCCCTCCGCCTCATGCTGATACAGATAATTGTCGAGCAATGCGGAAATCATATTGTGGGCAGACGTGATGGCATGGAAATCGCCCGTGAAATGGAGGTTTATCTTCTCCATCGGAACCACCTGGGCATAACCGCCGCCGGCAGCACCGCCCTTGACGCCGAAACACGGACCCAGCGACGGCTCGCGCAGTGCCACCGACACACGCTTGCCGATGCGGTTCAACCCAAGCGCAAGCCCCACCGACACCGTCGTCTTACCGATGCCGGCCTTCGTGGCGGTGATCGCCGTGACAAGAATCAGCCTGCTCTTCTTCACCTTCGCCTCGTCGACAATCGACAAGGGCAGTTTAGCTATATACTTACCGTAATGGTCGAGGCACTCGGCGTCGATGCCGGCACGCTCGGCTACCTTCTCGATGCGGTCCATCGCCACGCTGCGCGCTATTTCTATGTCTGATTTCATCGCTTTTCTCAAATTTATGTGCAAAGGTAGCCATTTCCACCAAACTCCACAAGTCACCGCCCCTCCACGACCGCGAAAGCGGTCACCAACACATCGCGCAATGCCAACAGATGCGCCAAACGTAGACAAAATTCAAGCAATTTGCTATAAAATAAGACATTTCGAGTTGGTGAACCAATATTTTTTAGTATCTTTGCAGTTACTAAACGATATGTCAAAGTAAGGAAATATAATAATTTATTAATCAATAAGTGCAATTATGAAAAGATTTTATCTCGCCCTGGCGATGTTGGCGGCACTCCCAGCCGCCGCCTCGGCTCAAACCATCCTCAACGAGGGGTTTGAAACGACAAGCACCGACCAGTACAGTCCCAACTTCCCAGACGGTTGGTCAACCGTTGACTCCTACACGGGAAACAACGACAGGTATCGGTGGAACGTATACTATTATGAAAAAGGTACGATGACCGGCACCCACTGCGCGTCGGTCGACAGCCCGATGTTTACAGGCGGTGAGGACGGCGGCGAGGGTCCGCGTGAGGAAATCCTCCTCACTCCGGAGCTCAACCTCGACAACACTTATCAGCTGTCGTTCGACTGGATGGCGGCGTCGAAGGCTGCCATCGACGAAGGCAAGTACGACTTCCAGGTGCGCATCGTGACCGACGGCAACGTGGAGGGCGCCGAGACCATTTGGTCGTTCAACAACGCAACACAGCTGAAGGAGAACGGCAACGTCCCATATCCGTGGACTGCTTGGACTATCTACAAAACGATGATCGACCTGAGCAAATGGCAGGGTAAGAACATCAAGGTGGCGTTTGTCTACAAGATGCTCAAGACCACTGCCAACGTGCTCGACATCGACAACGTGGTGGTGAAGCAGTTCACGCCTGCCACCGGTCCTAAGGGTGTGCTGTCGAAGAAGCAGTACAACTTCGGAGAGGTGTATATGGACTCAAAAATGTTCTCCGATGTGATCACTCTTAAAAACGAAGGCAAGAGCGGCTTGAAAATCACAAGCATCGACTACCCGCAGGGCATTGGCTCGACAATCGACCCAGCTGTGGTAGACCTCGACGCTAACGCATCGCTCGACTTCAAGCTCAGCTACACCGCCGCGCTCACCACTCCGCAGAGCGGCTACGTGACGCTGCACACCACCGGCGGCGACCTGCAGATAAAGGTGCTCGCAACAAAGGTGGCGCTGCCCGACGGATACACTTTCGAGGGCTTCGAGAACGGATGTCCGCCTGCCGGATGGACCGGAAACGGATGGAAAGCGTCGAATTATTCCATCGAGGGCGACTACACCGCCTACGCTTCGGTGACGCTCGACGGCGCAAGCTATCTGACCACTCCGCGTCTCGACATGTCGACAGGCGCACACTCGGTGGCATTCTCTGCCTTCAACGAGTTTGACTCCGACGAGGAAAATGCCGTGCCCGACAACGACGTGACGCTCGAATTCTCGAAAGACGGCGGCGCTACGTGGTCGACCGTATGGGAATCGACAAACTACAACGCTCTGGAGAAGGTGAGCGTAAACCTCGGCTCGCCGGCATCTGACAACTGCCTGCTGCGCTGGGCATACAGCGCCGTGGACATCAGCGACTCCGACAACATTCCTGAGACATCGGTGGCTTTCATCGACGCTATCATCCTTCCGCCGCTCTACGGCACCGGCGGCAAGCCTGCCGAGGCAACTCTCGTCTCGCCTGCCGACAAGTCGGAGAACCTTTACAACAAAAACATAACGCTGACATGGCGTCCGGCGCTCTTCGCCGACGGATACAAGCTATATGTGGGCTCTGACGCCGCTGCCACAAACCTTGTCAACGGACAAGACCTCGGCAACGCAACTTCTTATGTAATCGCCTCTGCCGACTATGCCACTACCTACAACTGGAAGGTGGTGCCCTACAACGCGCAGGGCGACGCCGACAATGCAACAGTGTGGACTTTCACTACCATCGCCGACCAGACGATAAGCACATTCCCGTGGACTGAAAACTTTGAAAGCGGAAACGAGCCGCCGACAGGTTGGAACGTGGAATACGACAGCTACACGAAATGGTCTACTACCAACAAGGTGAACCCATTCGAAGGAAAATACAGCGCATCGGTGGGCTGCAACGTTGCCAACAAATCGTCGCAGCTCGTAACGCCCGACTTCAAAATCCCTGCCGGCTCAAATCTGCAGATGAGCTTCTACTGGGGCAACGCTATGCCTGTAAGCCTGCTGAAAGACGAGACAGGTCTGCGACAGAACCCATCGACTGCCGACAACGGTGTCGACGCTTGCTTCTTTGAGGTGCTCGACGGCGGCGAATGGCATCAGCTGGCTGTGCTCTCCGACAACTCCGACGACCGCTACTGGTATCTCGAAACCGTAAACCTCGCTGCCTACGCTGGCAAGACGGTGACTTTCCGCTGGCGCTACGTGGGACACGACTACGACAACGCGAAGGGCGTGGGTCTCGACCTTATCACGGTGACCACTTCTGCCGACACCAAGGCGTCGTTCAACGCTACGGATTGGAACGCCGGCACGGTCAACTACTACAAGACTGTAAACTCAACTCCGAAATTCTCGGTAATCAACGAGGGCAGCACTGCGCTGACTATAAAATCGGCGAAATTCTCAACCGAGAACTTCACAACCGACCTCGCTGCCGGAACAACGCTCGAGCCGAAGAAGGGTGCCGCTTTCTCTATCACGTTCAACGCGCTCAACGCCGAGGCTCAGGTCAACGACAACCTCGTTGTGGAATTCGATGGCGGATACTCAATCTCTATGCCGGTGACCGGCTTGGCTATGGCCGCCGACTCCCACTACTACGACTTTGAGAACGACACTCCGGGCGCTCTCGCTCCTGAGGGATTCACCACAATCGACGTTGACCGCCAGCTCACAAAGCCGATGACGGGTCTGGACTATCCGCAACGCGGAGCGGCTACGGCATTCACCGTGCAGCAGAACTCTGACTGGAACAACGTGCTCGACCCGGTAAGCGGAAACCAGACACTCGTGGCTATCGCCTCACAGGACGAAAGCTCAACTGTCGACGACTGGTTGATCAGCCAGCAGCTCACCGCCACCGACAAGTCGAAATTCCACTTCTACGCCCGCAACTGGGAGTCGACTCTCGCAATCAACCCTTGCGCGCAAAGCTGCGTGGAGGTGCTCGTATCAACTACCGACAACACCAACACGGCAAGCTTCACATCTGTAATGCCTACAACCACAATGCCTTACTACAACAAGGAAACGTGGGAGCACTACTCCGTGGACCTCAGCAAATATGCCGGACAGAAGATATATGTAGCCGTGCGCCACACCGTGAAAGACGGACTGGCGGCTTTCTTCGACGACTTCTACTTTGAGCACTTCACAAACTTCGGCGGCGTCGACAACGTGAATGCAGACAACAAAGTGACTGTCTACCCTAACCCGGTAGCCTCGACACTCTTTGTCAACGGCGCTGACGCCGACACGCAGATAAGCATCTACAACGCTGCCGGAAGCCTCGTGGCAAACGTCGTCGGCTCTCAAGCCAACGTCGAAGGCCTCGCCCCTGGCGTATACGTAGTGCGCGTGGCAACAGCCAACGGCATCGCCACAACACGCATCATAAAGAAATAACACCTTTCTTTATCCACAACCAAAAAGCCTCCTTGACGGGAGGCTTTTTTTTGTGCGCCGACACCCAGCCGGAAAGACAGACATAGGGATGCGCCAACCGAGGGCACACAAACAAAAGCGGGCAGCACCATCGGCACTGCCCGCTCCTCATCTGTACGATATTTTTTTACATCTCCTTCGCGATAGCATCGGCGATGGCCTGCATCTCCTCCGCCGGAAGCGTAAGTTTCTGCTTGTCGAAATACATATCCTTCTCCTCAACGATAGGAATCAGATGGATATGCGCGTGAGGCACTTCAAGACCAATCACCGCAACGCCCACACGCTTGCACGGCAACGCCTTGTCGATGGCCTTCGCCACACGGCGCGCAAACATCGTCAGCGACTGATAGTCGTCGTCTGAAAGGTTGAAGATATAGTCGTTCTCCGTCTTGGGCACCACAAGCACATGCCCCTTGTTCACCGGGTTGATGTCGAGAAAAGCAAAGTTTTTCTCATCCTCCGCCACCTTGTAGCACGGAATCTCGCCCGCAATGATTTTACTGAAAATAGTTGCCATTACAATATCTCGATTTTAACGATTTCAAAAGTCATAACACCCTGCGGCACCTTGATTTCCACGATGTCGCCCACGCGCTTTCCGAGCAAGCCCTTGGCTATCGGTGTGCTCGAAGCGATTTTCTTCTCCTTGAGGTTAGCCTCCGAGTCGGCAACGATGGTATACGCCATGGTAGCCCCGTTCTTGGTGTTTTTGATGGTCACGGTGTTCATGATCTGCACCTCGTCGGTGTTGAGTTTAGCCTCATCGATGATGCGTGCGCTCGCGAGCATATCTTTTAGTTGCGAGATTTTCATTTCAAGCATACCTTGCGCTTCCTTCGCGGCATCATACTCGGAATTCTCCGAAAGGTCGCCCTTATCGCGAGCCTCGGCAATGGCAGCAGAAATGCGGGGACGCTCAACGCTTTCAAGGTAAGCGATTTCCTTCATCTTTTTGTCATAACCATCCTTGGTCATGTAGGTAATTGCCATATCGAAATTTATTTTTAAAATTAGTAAAATAAAAAGAGAATCTCTACCAGCGCATGATCGAGACCCCTCTTCTGTCGTTATTATGTTTCTGAGACAAAGGTAAGTCTAACTTTTATGAAAAGCAAATAAAAACACCAAATTTATCGCCGATATCCTTTTTCATCACATTTATGGGCGAATTTCACCGATAATTCATACCTTTGTATGTTATTACGTAATAAAGAATGAACAAGTCTGACAGTGTGGTGATTATTCCCACATACAACGAAAAAGAAAATATCGAGAACATCATCAACGCCGTGTTCGCGCTTCCGGTGATGTTCGATGTGCTGATTATCGACGACAACTCTCCCGACGGGACTGCCGCCATTGTCGAACGAATGCAGAAGCAATGGGACGGCCGCCTGCACCTGCTGAAACGCAGCGGAAAGCTGGGGCTCGGCACGGCTTACATCATGGGCTTCAAATGGTGTCTCAACGCTGGCTATGAGTTTATTATCGAAATGGATGCCGACTTCTCGCATCCGCCGAAGAAACTGCTCGAGCTGCGGCAGGCGTGTCTCGACGGCGCCGATGTGGCTATCGGCTCGCGCTACGTCTCGGGTGTCAACGTGGTAAACTGGCCTATGGGACGCGTCATTATGTCGTACTACGCTTCGGCATACGTCAGAATCGTAACGGGTATGAACGTGCGCGACACGACGGCTGGCTTTGTGTGCTACCGCCGCAACGTGCTCGAGGCTATCGACCTCGACAAAATCCGCTTCAAGGGCTACGCGTTCCAGATTGAGATGAAGTTCACGGCGTTCAAGATGGGATGCTGCATCAAGGAAGTGCCAATCATCTTCGTGAACCGTGTGCTCGGAACGAGCAAGATGAACAGCAGCATCTTCGGAGAAGCGGTGTTCGGCGTGTTGCAGCTGCGCATCCGCAGCTGGTTTAAGAAATACCCTCAACTCGCCAAGCATCAATAGCTTATGAAGACAATAATCTACAATGCCGACATCGCCAACGAAGGACGTCTGACGCGCGGATACATCGTTATCGACGACGAAATAATCGCCGAAGTGGGCGAAGGCGAGCCAGCAGCGGCGGTGATGGCTGAATGCGACGTGCGCAACGACGTCGACGGAGCGCTGGTGATGCCGGGCGTAATCGACGACCAGGTGCACTTCCGCGACCCCGGACTCACACATAAAGCCGACATCGCAACCGAGTCGGCGGCGGCGGTGGCTGGCGGCGTGACTTCTTACATGGATATGCCCAACACCGTGCCGCCGACAGTCACCATCGACGCTCTCGAGGCTAAAAACCGAAGAGCGCAGGAGGTGTCGGTGGCAAACTACGGATTCTTTATCGGCGCGACCAACGACAATCTGAAAACGCTGATGGCGGTGGACTACAGCTACACGCCGGGAGTGAAACTCTTTCTCGGCGCGTCGACGGGCAACATGCTGGTCAGCGACCGCGACGCTCTGCACGACATCTTTGCCGAAGTGCCCGCGCTGGTTGCCATCCATTCGGAGGACGAGCAGCTGATTCGCAGAAACCGCGAGTTCTACATTAAAAAATACGGCGACGACCTCCCCGTGAAGTTCCATCCGCTGATACGAAGCACGGAGGTGTGCTACAAGTCGACGGCACGCGCCGTGGAATGGGCGGAGAAGTACGGCACAAGGCTACACGTGCTACACGTGTCGACAGCCCGCGAGCTGGAACTGTTCGACAACCGTCCGCTGCTGGAAAAGAAAATCACCGCCGAGGTGTGCGTCCACCATCTGTGGTTTACGGATGAAGACTATCCTCGCCTCGGAAACCTTATAAAATGGAACCCCGCCGTGAAGTCGTGGGACGACCGCAACGCGCTGCGCAACGGACTGCGTCAGGGCTATCTCGACATCGTGGCTACCGACCACGCGCCGCATCTGCTGTCGGAAAAGCAGGGCAACTGCCTGAAAGCGGCGTCGGGCGGACCGCTCGTGCAGCACTCGCTGCTGGTGATGCTCGAACTGGTGCGCGAGAAGGTGTTCACGCTCGACCTTGTGGTGCAGAAAATGTGTCACGCGCCTGCCGACCTCTTCGGCGTGGTGCGACGCGGATACCTACGGCAGGGCTACTACGCCGACATCGTGGTGGTCGACCGCGAGATGCCGTTCACCGTCAGAGCCGAAAACATCCTCACAAAATGCGGCTGGTCGCCGTTTGAGGGCTACACGTTCCACAACACGGTGAGACAAACATACGTCAACGGAAACCTTGCGTTCAACCAGGGTGTGGTCAACAACTCGGTGCGCGGACGGAGACTGAGGTTTGACAACAACACAAACAAACGATAAGAGAAAACTTTACGACAAAGCAATTTTATGGAAACTGATATTACAAAGGGATTGAATCAACAGCAAGTGGCGGAAAGCAGGAATCGCTACGGCGACAACGTGCTGACGCCACCGGAGAAAGCATCGGTATGGACGCAGTTTTTGGAGAAATTCAAAGACCCGCTAATCAAAATCCTGCTCGTGGCACTCGTTCTGTCGATAGGCATCGCCTGCTACGAGGCTTTCTGGCTCAACGCCGGAGGAAAGGCATTTCTTGAGCCTCTCGGCATCTTCCTTGCCGTGACGCTCGCCACCGTAATCGGATTCGTCATCGAGCTGAACGCTAACAAGAAATTCGAGATGCTCAACCAGATGAACGACGACGCGGCAGTGACCGTGGTGCGCGACGGAAACATCACGCAGGTGGCGCGACGCGACATCGTGGTGGGCGACGTGGTGATTCTCGAAACGGGCGACGAGGTGCCTGCCGACGGCAACCTTGTCGACTCGGTGTCGCTGAGCATCAACGAGAGCACGCTGACCGGCGAGCCGGTAATCAAGAAGACACACATCGAGGCTGACTTCAAAAAAGACGCCACCTACCCTTCAAACCGCGCGCTCAGAGGCACCACCGTGACCGAGGGCCACGGCACGATGCTGGTTGACGCGGTGGGCGACGCAACGGAATACGGAAAGGTCTACGAGGCGGCGCAAATCGACAACGGCGTGAAAACCCCGCTCACACTGCAGTTCGAACGGCTCGGACGGCTGGTGTCATACGCAAGCTACACTATCGGCGCGCTGATTATCGTAGGCCGCCTTTGCATCTACAACTACGGCGCGGGATTCGAGTGGATGGGCTTCATCGAATACCTGCTCACCACGATTATGCTCGCCGTGACGCTGATTGTGGTCAGCGTGCCCGAGGGTCTGCCGATGAGCGTGACGCTAAGCCTCGCGCTGAGTATGAGACGGATGCTCGCAACAAACAATCTGGTGAGGAAAATGCACGCCTGCGAGACGATGGGTGCAACAACCGTGATATGCACCGACAAGACGGGTACGCTGACTCAGAACCAGATGAGAATCTACGAAACGCAGTTTGCCGCCCTGGGAAAATCGCAGCAACTTGCCGACAACAATGAGTCGAAGCTGATCGCAGAGGCAATCGCCGTAAACTCCACGGCATTCCTCGACCGCGGCGCCGACCGGCCAACCGTAGTGGGAAACCCTACGGAAGGCGCGTTGCTGCTATGGCTCAACGACCAGCACACCGACTACAAGCCGCTGCGCGACAACGCTGCCGTGACGGAGCAGCTGCCGTTCTCCACGATGCGCAAATTCATGGCAACGGTGGTCGACAGCGGTGTTTGCCCGGGCAAGCGCATTGCCTACGTGAAAGGCGCGCCTGAAATCGTAATCGACAAATGCCACAACTTCCCCGACGGAGTGACAAAGGAGCAGTTGCGAGAGGCTCTGCTCGGATACCAGCAGAAGGCTATGCGCACCCTCGGATTCGCATACCAGGAGGTGGGCGATGGCAAAGCGGTGGAGAGCAACTCGCTCAACGCCGACAACCTGACGTTTATGGGCATCGTGGCCATCTCCGACCCCGTGCGCGCCGACGTGCCGGCGGCTGTGAAGGAGAGCATCGACGCTGGAATCAAAATTAAAATCGTGACGGGCGACACTCCGGGCACCGCAAAGGAAATCGGACGGCAGATAGGTCTGTGGAACGACAAAACCGACAACGACAGCAACATAATCACCGGACCCGACTTCGCCGCTCTCAACGACAACGACGCTGCCGAGGCGGCACGCCGCATAAAGATTATGTCGCGCGCACGTCCTACCGACAAGTCAAGACTCGTCGGACTGCTGCAACAGCAAGGCGAAGTGGTGGCTGTCACCGGCGACGGAACAAACGACGCCCCTGCCCTCAACGCCGCACAGGTGGGACTGTCGATGGGCGACGGAACATCGGTGGCGAAGGAAGCAAGCGACATTACAATCATGGACAACTCGTTTGCAAGCATCACAAGAGCCGTGATGTGGGGACGGTCGCTCTACCAAAACATCCAGCGGTTCATCCTCTTCCAGCTCACCGTAAACCTCGTGGCTTGCACCATCGTGCTGATTGGTGCATTCACCGGACAGCAGTCGCCGCTCACCGTCACACAGATGCTGTGGGTAAACCTGATAATGGACGCTTTCGCAGCCCTCGCGCTCGCTTCGCTGCCGCCAAACGAAGCCGTGATGCGCAACAAGCCGCGACGGCTCAACGACTTCATCATCAACCGCACGATGAAATGGTTTATCATCGGAGTCAGCGCTGTGTTTGTCGTCGTGCTGTTCGGATTCATGCAGTATCTGAAGGCAAACCAAGTGGACTCGCTCGACGGTTTCAACCTGTCCGACTTCTTCGCAAGCTTCCTCAACTTCAGCAACGCTGAGATGAACGCATACGACGTGACTCTGTTCTTCACTTTCTTCGTAATGCTGCAGTTCTGGAACCTCTTCAACGCGAAAAGCTTCGAAAGCGACTACTCCGGATTCAGCCGTCTGCGCGACAGCAAAGTGTTCTTCCTGACTGCCGCGATAATCATCGTCGGACAGGTACTGATTGTCACCTTCGGCGGAGAAATGCTCAACGTAGTGCCACTCGGTTGGAAAGACTGGCTGAGACTGATCATCGCATCGTCGGCGGTAGTGTGGATAGGCGAGCTCGTGCACCTCGTGCTGCGGCTCAAACACAAAAAAGCATAACTCACTATGGGACTCGTTTACAACAACAAAAACAAACTCGACATCGAAATCCTCTCGGAGGAAAAACTGGAGAAGAACGAAGGCAAACTCTGCGACTTCGTTATAATCCCCGAAAGCCATGACGAGTCGACCGACAACAGCGACAAAGAAAAAAGCGAATAACGCTCCCCCCCTACTTCTCAAAAAGCCTCCCCCTCGGAGGCTTTTTTTGTGCCGCTACTTACACGCAGTTGCGCGCGTATGGGGCATAGGCATAAAAAAAATTGATTGTCTCCCGACAACCAATCTTAATTAACCTTAAATCTAATACCATGAAAAACACATTGCAAAGGTATCGAGTTTTGACTAATCCACAAGCGTAAGCCTAAAAAAATATCACGCATTGACAATAGTTTAACTTACGTGGGCGGATTTGTTGCCCACATAAGCATAAGAGAACACAAAAACAAGTCAGAAATGCGCCAATTCCGCAACACACACTGCGGTTATTGACAAATAATCGCTAACTTTGCAGAAAACAAACACGCCAATGATAATCAAAGACGCGAAATTCGTTATAAGCAACTCCGATGTGAGAAAATGTCCGGAAGGCGACACGCCTGAATATGCATTCATCGGACGGTCGAACGTGGGCAAATCATCGCTCATCAATATGCTGACCGGCCGAAAAGGCTTGGCCATGACATCGTCGACTCCCGGAAAAACTATGCTCATAAACCATTTTCTAGTCAACGACAGCTGGTATATCGTCGACCTCCCTGGCTACGGCTACGCAAGGAGGGGCAAAGACGCCCGCGAGAAGCTGCGCACGATGATCGACTCTTACGTGCTCCACCGCCATCAGATGACCAACCTGTTTGTGCTCGTCGACATACGCCACAAGCCGCAAGCCATCGACCTCGAGTTTATAAACTTCCTCGGAGAGAACGGAATCCCGTTCAGCATCGTTTTCACGAAAGCCGACAAACTCGGTCCGATAGCCGGAAAAAAGATGGTGGCGGCATACAAGGAGGAACTCTCGAAACTTTGGGAAGAACTGCCGCCGATATTCATCACTTCAAGCTCCGACTTCCGCGGCCGCGAAGAGTTGCTCGACTACATTGAAAGTATCAACAAATCACTCTGACAAGCTATGGCAAACCACAATACAGAACAAGAATTTGCAACGGCGATAAAAGATTGCCGCGAGATTTTCGAGAAAAAACTGAAAGACTACGGCGCGGCGTGGCGCATACTCCGCCCGTCGTCGCTCACCGACCAGATTCTAATCAAGGCTTCACGCATACGCTCGCTCGAAACCAAAGGCGAGGCGATGGTGAACGAAGGCATACAGCCAGAATTCGTGGGCATCGTCAACTATGGCGTGGTGGGACTGATACAACTGGAGCTCGGAGCAGCCGACCAAGTCGACATATCCGCCGAAGAGGCGCTCTCGCTCTACGACAAATGGATTGGCGAGACCACACGGCTGATGCTCGCCAAAAACCACGACTACGACGAGGCGTGGCGACTGATGCGCGTCAGCTCATACACCGACATTATCCTGTCGAAACTGCAACGCACCAAGCAGATTGAAGACCACAACGGAAAGACAATCATCTCCGAAGGCATCGACGCCAACTATATGGACATGATAAACTACGCTCTGTTTGCGCTCATCAAACTGAGTTATGACAAATAGCCACTCTTCGACTCCGCATTGGCGGGAAACTGCCGCAAGATGGACTGTGCTGGCGCTGAGACTGGCGGTCGGCGGAACGTTTGTGTTCTCCGGACTTGCTAAAGCTATCGACATCTGGGGCGTTGGCTACAAAATCGACGACTATCTGGCTGCGTTCGGATGGTCGTGGGCAATGCCGTTTGCCGGAATGATGGCGGTGGCGTTGCCGCTGTTTGAGTTTCTTGCCGGACTGATGCTCGTCATCGGCTCGTTCCGACGCGCCACGGTGATTGCTCTGCTGTGCTGCATGGCGTTCATGCTGCCGCTGTCGGCCTACGTGATGGCTTGCGACCCTGTCCCCGACTGCGGATGCTTCGGAGAGGCATGGACCCTCGGAAACACCGCTACGTTCTGGAAAAACGTGGCGCTGACGGCCGCCCTCGCCTATCTGCTGATGCGCAACAAGAGGCTGCGCAGCCTCTACGGCCCTGCCGTGCAATGGCTCACGCTCACCATGCCTGCCATCGTGGCGATGATTGTTATGGCTTACGGATACTACTTCCAGCCGATGATCGACTTCCGCCCATACAAAGTGGGAACAGTGCTGACCAACTCCGGTGAATCGTTCGACGACAGCAACTACGTGTTCATATATGAGAAAAACGGAGTCACAAAAGAGTTTTCAATCAACAATCTGCCCGACACGTCATGGACGTTTGTCGACCGCAGGGAAACCGTCGTGAACCACGAAGCCGACAAGAAGGCTTCGCCAATAACCGCCTACGACGGCGACAATTCCGCCGCCGACAACCTCATCCCGGAAAAAGGCGTGACTCTGCTGCTGCTGATTCCCGACATCGAGGAAATAAACTCGCTGACAAACTTCCGCCTCAACGACATCAACGACCTCGCCGCCGACAGCGGATACCAGATGATATGCCTCACGGGCTCTGACGAAAAGCAACTCGACGAATGGAGAGAACTGTCGATGGCCGACTACCCCGTATACCGCATGGACGACAGCCAGCTGAAACAGATTGCTCGCGGAAACCCGGCGGTGGTGATCGTGGCCGACGGAAAGATTGCCTACAAGTCGTCGTTTACCGACTTCTATGCCGACTTCGACAACGCCACGAAAGGCAAACACCTGGACATCAAGACCTACACCGAATCGATGGGCGAAGACTACGAATACTTTCTGTCGCTGATGCTCGCGCTCGCAATCGGCATGGCGGCTCTGCTGACAATCAACAGGGCTCCGCTATTCTTCAAACTCGCAAGGCTGAAGAAAAACAAGTCGAAAAAAGCTCCCGACAACAGGCAGCCCTCCCCCAACGCCACCGACAGCGACCTGAACTGACGCTTTTTGACGCTTTCATTGCGAAAACCAAACACTTGTTTATCGAAAAACCAAAAATTTGCACTACCTTTGCACCCGAATATGAGGCATCAAAAAACTTGCCGCATATAGGGAATTTGTTCAAAAATTCAGAATTCTAAAAAATATTACAAAAATGAGAAAAAACATTGTAGCAGGTAACTGGAAAATGAACACGACACTTCAAGAAGGTGTCAAATTGGCAACTGAAGTCAACGACGCTTTGAAGAGCCGCACTCCTAACTGCGACGTTATCATTTGTGTTCCTTTCACCCACTTGGCTTCGGTCAAGGCGGTTATCGACGACAGCAAACTCGGTCTCGGTGCAGAAAACTGCGCTGACAAGGCCAAAGGTGCTTTCACTGGCGAAGTGAGCGGCGCTATGGTTGCTTCAACTGGTGCTAAATACGTGATCCTCGGTCACTCTGAGCGCCGTCAGTACTACCACGAGACTTCTGAAATCCTCAAAGAAAAAGTGGCTTTGGCTTTTGAAAACGGCCTTACTCCTATCTTCTGCATCGGCGAGGTGCTCGAAGAGAGAGAAAACGGCACATACTTCGACGTTGTGAAAAAGCAGGTAGAGGACGCCCTGTTCCACCTTTCTGCCGACGACTTCAAGAAAATCATCCTCGCTTACGAGCCGGTTTGGGCTATCGGTACTGGCAAAACTGCCACTGCTGACCAGGCTGAGGAAATCCACGCTTTCATCCGCAAGACAATCGCCAACAAATACGGCAACGACGTGGCTGAGGAAATCTCAATCCTCTACGGCGGTAGCTGCAAACCGTCAAACGCCAAGGAAATCTTCTCGAAGACTAACGTTGACGGCGGTCTCATCGGCGGCGCCGCTCTGAAGGCTGAAGACTTCATGGGCATTGTAGACGCTTTTTAATAAAGCATAAACAATTTACATACTTACAGAGACTGCAAATGTGGTGATTTTTCACTACATTTGCAGTCTACTTATTTTGACGCTTCTTTTGACAAAAAAACTGATGAAAAAACAACACTTCGCAATCCTCGCGGCTGCCGCCTTCATAACGGCGGCGATGGCTCCCGCCTCAGCGCAGCCGGGCAAGCACAACGTGCGCTCAATAGCCGACACCATCCGGACAAACTCCAACGGACGGGTGACAATCACATGCAGCGACGGTGTGGAAGCGCTGGCCGTAATCGACACCACCGAAGTGAGACAGCCGTCAGCAAGACATGAGAGCGACACCGACGAATCGCCTGCCACAACCACGCAGCGACGACACGCCGTGCACCGCGCCGGATACCGCATACAAGTGTATTCCGACAACAACCAAAGGCAAGCTAAAGCAAAAGCGCAGCAGATTGCCGCCAACATCGGAAAGCAATTCCCAAGCTACGGGCTCTATCTCACATACAACGCCCCGTACTGGAGACTCAGAGTGGGCGACTTCACAACACAAGAGGCAGCACACTCGGCTTTAAGAGCGCTCAGAGCGAAATTCCCAGCACTGGCGGGCGACATGCGCGTGGTTAGAGACAGAATTAAAGTTTACGAATAGCATAATTTGAATGGACAACAAGAAACAACTTGATGGTTTAGACATTGAGAAAGTAAACAAAATTGCCGAGCACTACGAAGCAATCCTCTCGCTGCTCGGCGAAGACACCTCCCGCGAAGGGCTGGTGAAAACACCTATGCGCGCCGCAAAAGCAATGGCATTCCTGACTTCCGGCTACCGCAAGGACGCCGACAAAATCGTGAAATCCGCTATATTCAGCCACGAAGGCTCACGGATGGTGATTGTCAAAGGCATCGAGTTCCATTCGCTCTGCGAGCACCACATACTGCCTTTCTTCGGAAAAATAGCAATAGGATACATCCCCGACGGAAACATCGTGGGACTAAGCAAAATCGCACGCGCGGTCGACGTCTTCGCCCGACGGCTGCAAGTGCAGGAACGCATGACACGACAAATCTGCGACCTGCTGACACGCGAGCTCTCCGCCAAAGGCGTAATCGTGTTCTGCGAAGCAACCCATATGTGCATGCGCATGCGCGGAGTGGAAAAAGAATGCTCCACAACGCAGACCATCGAATATTCCGGAGTGTTCGAAAAAATTGAATACCGACAGGAATTCCTCTCGATGCTCAAACAATAATGCAGCGGAAAGCCCGAAAATCCGGAAAAATTCAGTAAGTTTGCCACAACGAAAAAACAACAATAAAATATAATTCTCAGACATGGAAATTACAGGTAAAATCATCGTAGTCCTTCCGCCTCAGAGCGGCGTTTCTCAAGCAGGAAACAACTGGAAAAAACAAGAATACGTGCTCGAGACAGAAGAGACATACCCGAAAAAAGTGCATTTCGACTTCTTCGGAGAGCGTGCCGACCAATACAACTGGATCAAAATCGGCGACCGCATCCGCCTAAGCTTCGACATCGAAAGCCGCGAATACAACAACCGCTGGTACACAAGCATCCGAGGCTGGAAAGCCGAAAAAGCCGACGATGCCGCCGCGACTCAAGCCCCGGCCGCGCCAAGCCCCGCAGCACAGCCTGCGGCACCGATGCCAGACTTCACACAACCTGACAGCAACAGCAGCAGCGACGACCTTCCTTTCTAAACGGACGGCAAGCACAACAACAACGGCGGATGGAACTCAGCTCCATCCGCCGTTGTTTCGTCGCCCACCGCGAGAGCAACGCCAATACAAACTCCCCAACACTGTATAGCAATTTGCACTTCAACCAACGCACCCGCATGGGGTGCGACTGAAAGCAGCAGTTTGAACAGCCTGCGTACGGGTGTTTCAATCCACGCACCCGCATAGGGTGCGACCGAGTTTGACGTATCTCGCGGTTAAAATCCAACATGTTTCAATCCACGCACCCGCATGGGGTGCGACTTACTGCAAAGGCTGGTGAACTCCTCCCAGTTTATTGGTTTCAATCCACGCACCCGCACGGGGTGCGACGCATCCCATTTTTTAATAAAATCAGATGATGTCTGTTTCAATCCACGCACCCGCACGGGGTGCGACTGTAGCAGTTTGAGCGGTAGGAACACCTTTAGAGTTTCAATCCACGCACCCGCACGGGGTGCGACACAGGAGAACAGATAAATGTTGGTGTTGCAAAAGTTTCAATCCACGCACCCGCACGGGGTGCGACGTCACGACAACGTCAACAATACAGCCTCCGCAGTTTCAATCCACGCACCCGCACGGGGTGCGACAGCCCCCGACCAAGGACTCAAGCCTGGGATGACCGTTTCAATCCACGCACCCGCACGGGGTGCGACATTTTTATCCTTCTCTAATGCAATACTTCCCTTAGGTTTCAATCCACGCACCCGCACGGGGTGCGACACGACAAGCGGTTGGCAAAATAATAATTTCTTAGTAGTTTCAATCCACGCACCCGCACGGGGTGCGACAAAGGTTTCTCCGTTTCCGTTGCTTGCCTATCAGTTTCAATCCACGCACCCGCACGGGGTGCGACCGATGTTCAAGCAGATGTTACACAAGGCAGATGGTTTCAATCCACGCACCCGCACGGGGTGCGACGTCAGCGTTACTGACCCACGTCAACCTCGAACTGTTTCAATCCACGCACCCGCACGGGGTGCGACGTACTCGTACACGTACCACGCGCGCTTAGGCACGCGTTTCAATCCACGCACCCGCACGGGGTGCGACAATGGAAAAATTGAGCAAGGGCAACAAAAGACGGTTTCAATCCACGCACCCGCACGGGGTGCGACTTTTACCGATGCTAACGCTGCTCTCGCGTCTGTGGTTTCAATCCATGCACCCGCACGGGGTGCGACCAACGGAAACTACTGCTTCAATGATTGCTGATGTGTTTCAATCCACGCACCCGCACGGGGTGCGACAGTAATAATAGATATTGCGAGGACAAGCATTCAGTTTCAATCCACGCACCCGCACGGGGTGCGACAATCATGCATCCACTAATCCAACTACTCAGGTCAGTTTCAATCCACGCACCCGCACGGGGTGCGACCAAGAAATCGCTAATATCATTGCCGATACTGATTTGTTTCAATCCACGCACCCGCACGGGGTGCGACCGTATACTCAGCAATGAGCTGAATGTCATAGTGCAAATTTACCGAATTTGCGAATAACGGCAAAATACAAGCAATTGAAATTAATTTTCATTGTCATTGATGGTTAACTTATTGATAATTACGGAGTGCGAACCTATGGCTTTTTATGCAATGCTTCGCGTTCGCAACCACATTATATTATGAGTTCACCGGTTACGTCAATGCTGATGTCTTTGCCTATTGTCTCCACCTTTCTTTTCCAATTGTTTCCCAAGACGTAGAAACGTATGCTGTCTTGTTGTTTATCAATGATTCCAGCTATTTGATTTTTCAAGTCTACATACTGTGCTTCTGTCAGGATGCATTCGAAAACTGAGTTTTGCACTCTCTTACCATAGTTCATACATGCTTTCGCTACGTTTCGCAACCGTTTTGCGCCATTTGTCGATGTAATGTTGACATCGTATGTAATCAATATAAACATAGGCTATTGGATTAGGAATACAGGATAGTCGTCCAGGTCGTTGCGCAGATATCTTGCCAGCATCATAGCCTGGATGTGTGGCAGCAGGCCGATGCTTACTTTTTCGTTGAGAAAAGGATGTTGTATCTGCTCTTTTTTCCGAGCTTGCCATGCGGAGATAATCGTTCGTCGGGCATCGTCGGTCATGATGATGCTTTCATCGCCCTGTTGCAGGAATTGATTGCCTGTGATTTGCTTTCTGTTGATTAGAGACAAGACAAGTCTGTCGCCAAGATAGGCACGCAGTTCTTCCATTATGTCTAAAGCCAAAGACGGGCGGCCCGGCCGCAGAGCGTGCATAAAGCCCACATAAGGATCAAGCCCCACTGTTTCCAGCGCGGCTGTCACGTCGTTGGATATCAGAGTGTAGACAAACGACAGCATTGCGTTGACGGCATCTTTGGGCGGGCGGCGGTTTCTCCCTTTAAAAACGAAGCTTTCCTTTTGATTTAGGATTAGATGAGGGAATACGCCGAAATAGGATGTGGCGGCATCACCTTCGATTCCCCTGACACGTTCCACCGATTCGGCGTTTATCACCTTCCGCCGGCATCTCGACAGCTCATCGGCGGCCCTCTCCACATCTGTGTCGCTGCCGTTGTCGCGGACAAACCGACGCAGGATGTTGCGATAATTCTGTATTTTTGCGGCAATGAACAGCCGGCACAGGTGCAGTGTGTAGTCGGGATTGTCGGAGCGTTGATATTGTGCTTTACGCAACAACACATTGCCTTTTGTCGGACCTTGCGAGCGGCTGATAAACCGCCCTTGCGGCGACAAGAATGTCAGCGCGACTCCGCTGTCGGCGCATAGTTTCATCAGCCCCGGACTTGCGCCTATATATCCGAACGTCACGATTTGCTCTATATTGTGGACGGGTATTCGGAATATTTCTTTCTGGTTTACTGATATCACGACATTCAAACCGTCTTTGCTTAGATAGGCGTCGGGTGTGGTAACGTACAGAGTGTTAAGTAGTATTCTCATATAGATATCTGGCTAAATATGTGGAAACGCGGGAGCCGGCCATCTCGGGCAAACACAGGTTGACCAGCGAGCAGTTCTTGCAATGGCTTGCCCTGACGGCTTTTGGCATTGCTCCGCTTTTAAAGATTGCGTGCATCTGCATGGCGCATTGGCACGTAGTCTGCCTTAACGCATCGGAGATGCAGACCGTTTCGCGATGCCTCACTTCGTTGTAGTAAAGCGCCGCATAGGTGATGTTTATGCCATACATTTCCTCCAGGCACATCGCCTGTGCCGCCAGTTGCACTTCGTCTCTCTCGTCGGGCTTGCTATGTCCTCTTTTGTACTCCACGGGATATGGTTTCCAGAGTCCGGGATATTTCGGATGGGTGATGGCGTCGGCCGATGAATCGGCAGGCATAAGTTCGACGGCATCGGTTATCCCATAGAGTCCCAACGTCTTTGACGCCACAGGCACGGAGCGCAGAGTAATCACATCGCCGTTTTTTTGACGATAGAAGGGATTGTCAACGTTTTCATGCAAGATATTCCCTTCTGCCGTCAATCTGTTTTCTGCCCATTGCTGCTCAATGTGGATCAATGCCCATTGCCGGGGACAGAACATATAGTGTTGAATCCCCGACAGCATGAGCATCTCATCGTCAGTGTACATTGACAAATTAGATAAGTTCCTCTTTGGCTACACCTTCAGGCAAATCATTCTCGTCCACTGTCACTTCATAATCTGCGAATGAACGAGGCACAGTTACGCCTTCGGCCTTTTTAATCGCAACCCTCTCGAAAAGTTTATTGGCAGGAGCGTTGCCAAGTTCCGTTTTGTGACGGAATACGATGAGTTTTTGCGCGCTCATCAATCCGCGGGCAGCCGAACGGTCTTGGTCAAACATATTCTTCAGGGCCTCGAAAAACAGGGCCAAATCCTCCTCCGAAAATCCTGTTTGCTTTGCAAGATTTGCAGAAACGAAGCCATGACACACATAGAGTCCATAAGGAATCGTTGCCTTGCGACCCATAGTATGGTTTTCACCTTTTTGCTTTTTAGCTTCGTCTTTTGTCGCTACAGCAACTCTGGTTATTGAATGCTCCGATGTGGCTACCGGATCGACAGAGCGAGCGAATGTCAATTGGATTGGGCCTCTGACTTGACCTGCATTCTTACCTGTTGACATTACGGCGCCAAAAGTACGGATGTCATAATACGTTTTACACATAAATTTACGTGCCGCGTCAGTCTTTTCTTTTTCACCCTTGATGTTTTTCACATCTGAATCGTCATGCGCCCTGTCAATCTCGTCATTAAGAACAGCTTTTTCTTTGACGAAAATATCATATCCATCTGCCAGGTTCTTTGCAACCTGCACATAGTTACGCACTTTGCGTTTAAGGCACACATCTGTTACTAAACCCATTCCTGTTTCTGCATCGACACGTGGAAGGTTTCCAGCGTCTGGGTCACCATTCGGATTGCCATCCTGCACATCAAAAATGTAAACGAAATCAATGCGGTTTTTTAATTCAGCCATAATTATTTATAATTTAATCGTTAATATTTTTCTGTCTTTTTCTCTTATTTATTCTCTTCGTTGCTCTTTGTAAAGAAGTCCTGTCTTTGATGATAATAACCAACAAAGAATCGTCCTTGGTCTTGCAAGTCGAGGTGAGCAGGGAAACCGTCTGCAGATATCTTGTCTATAATCTCTTGTTTCAACTTCTCAAAAAACACCTTTCTTCCTTCATTTGGGAGTGACTCCAAGTGGTGTACGGAAAGGTTCAATATCGTTGTAAACACTGCGGAAGGTGTTGCACTTGCTGCATTCATATAACGTTCACGAATGCTGTTGATTTTTTTTGCTTCTTCTTGAATTTTGTCAAGGACAGCAAAGAGACGGCCACAGAGGTAGCCTTGATTTGTGTTGTTTTTGTCTAACATAACTTCTATTTTTTTGTTGTTATTTTTTTGTCTGTTTAAATAAGCTTTGATAATTGCCATACGAGTTACACGTATGGCACCTTTTTCACTGCATTCGGCTCTTATGCGCCGAATGCAAGCTGAGAACAACGTGTATGGATATGGCGTTCCTTGAAATATGCTCTTGATTACCGCTTCCGGAAGATTTGGCGTTGCATCGGTTTGCTTTCCTCCCAATGCAACAGCAGATAAAATTTCTTTGAGTCCCATATATGGCTTCTTGTCTTTGCGAGCATCGACAATCTCCATGTCATCGAAGTGGCGAAGAATCATTCCTGCGAATTCCTTCAAAGGAGTGTCTGCCCAATATACCACCGCTATGCGGGCAGAATTAGGCGCGAGGCCGAGTATATGGAATCTGTCGTCGAGCGACGTTGTCAAACTGCCCGAATATATGGCAGTAAATACTTTACGCACCTGCTCAATTCCAGCATTTGGATTATCGGTCTTTTCTTCCTTATATCCCAATAGGTCAAAGATGCTCTCTTCAGCCTGCACAGAGGCTTTATCTGCAGAAGAAGCCCAGAATAGGAATGTTCGATTTCCAACCATAAATTTGTTGTGTGAATCTTTCTGCAACAAAGTGTTTAGAGCTGTGGTATAGGCAAATTCGGCATCTTTAGATATTGGAGCATTTCCACATTTTTTCTTGCCATACGAATCGTAACCGGAGCTAATTTGGAAAGCCACGAGCTTAGCAGTAGCCTGACTTCCTGGAATCATAGTCGCAGTGGTCGTATCCACAGCAATGCCCCGCTCTCCTGTTATCAGGCAAATATCATCACCTTCATTTGTTTCTGCTGATTCATCCAGCTGCAAAAGTTCTCTTTTTTCTGCAACGATCTTTAAATCGCCTTCTATCCTGAAAGAAAAAGTGGAATATTTCTTCGACAAATTCTTTTTGATGTCTTCCCATAATGGATCCTGCTCAATTTCCGAGAGTATAGACTCTCTCCCTTGTGCATAGAATTCCAGCAATGTCTGTATGTCGGAGCTGTCTGGCAAGGCTTGATGGATAGACTTGATTTTTTCAACAAATGCGTCGAATTTTTTTCCTTCGCTTGCAGCATTCTTTGGATCATAACCTAACACATAAGCACTGTTGTCATACAAATAATTTGCAACGACAACGCTTGAACGGCCAACATGTTTTTTCACAATATATGTTCTTGCTTGTTTCTTGTCGATACGACAGTCTTCAAACCGTATGAACTTTCCATCCTTCGAAACAACGATGATGAAGCCTATTTCTTTTTCCTCCAAGCCTGGCGCCGGAAGATTGCCGCATCTGTTGTAGTAGTCGTATAAAGCTTTAAGTATCATCTTAGAATCTCCTCACTTTTTAAAGGTGGAACAATAATAACGCCATGTCTCATCTCCGCACGATAGAACAAGGCTTTAATGTCCTTTGGATTTGAGAAATCCATATCATACAGCATTATACCCAAATCGCGGTCACCTCCCGACTCTGTGGATAAAGCCGGCTTCAATGCCTCGTTTTCAGTATCCACCAATCGAAACGAAGCCGAGAATTCTCGTGTGCCGAGGTAAGGCTGGTTGAAACATTGTCCCTTGTCCGCTCTGCGTTCAAACATTTGGTAATACTTCTTTGGATTCTCATCGTTCCCGGGTTCATGGACAAATAAATCGCCTTCCGCCTTCCGCTTCTTTACCGAACGGAATTCCATTTTAGCCCAAATCCGATAACGCACATCTTTTAAGAGGAGGCTGTTTTTCTGCTGTCTTTTTTCTTCAATATAAATTGAAGCCGTTTTTGTACCTGCAACCGCCCCCACTTCATTTCTTCTCACCGAAGTCCATTTGACAGGGTTCAACACTTCTATTTTTGTAATCTGCCAATGGATTGCAGGTTTCCAAAAAATAGCTTCAAAGATTGCACGTGCGGCCGATGGGGTGATTACATCGTAGCTGACGCGTTCCACTTTCAATTCTGGCCGGGTAAAGCAGGCCATGTCGCCCCACACCTCCAAACAGTATTCTTTATCAGTATATTCCATATATATTGATTTAAATTATTAACGACTTATCAGACCAATTGCTGTCGGTCAGCAGACCGATATTCTCATCATACTGCTCTCTGTAGCCAACAACAAACAGCCCTTCCAAAACTTCTTTTACTACACCGATTTTTTGCAAAGCTTCAAAGTCGGTCTTATGGACAGAGACACTGTATTGAGACAGTGTCTTCATCAAATTGTATGACGGTCCGCTATCCAACAACTGCTGAATTAAATCCATGCTGTTCTTCCAGCAGACAATGACATTCTGCCCTGCATCTTCTATAAGATGGAATTTTTCAGCCGCAGTGGCAAAATACAAATCATTTATACTATAGAGATATTCTTTTATCTTTTTCACATCAAAGCTGTGCGTTTGTGAATATTTCTGATAAAAGAATTCCGACATTGCCTCCGGTGAAAACCAGTCAAGATTTTTGTTAAGATTCTTTCTGGCATTGTTTGCCGCTTGGATTTCTCCCAAGGGCAATTTATGCTCCTTTGACAAACTGAACACGAAGGTTGTGCATATTCCATTCCTACCCTCTCTATTGCATCTTCCTGCAGCTTGCAGAATAGAATCCAACCCCGCCTCTTGACGATAAACCACTGGAAAATCTATGTCGACACCCGCCTCAATAAGTTGAGTTGAGACGACTCGTATAATTGCATTACTTTCATCATTCAACGCACTCTTTATTTTTTCAATGGTTTCACTGATGTGCGCGGAGCACATCATTTTCGACAAGTGCAATGTTATGCCCTCCTTTGGCAACCGTTTGAACAATTCTTTGGCATCTTTCCGGGTGTTTACTATGCAGATTACGCGCTTATGCTTTTTAAGCATATCGGCAATTTCATCATAGTTTTTACCCTCATCATCGATTTCCAATTTCACCCTTCGCAGTTTGTCATGCAGGGCGTATTCTTCGGGGATAATCTCAGTTATCTTCTCAATGCCGTCAAAAGAAACTTTTGGGTTGCATCCTTCAATCATTCCGCTCAACACCGGTTGGCTCGCAGTGGTAAGCAATATCGATACGTTAAACAATTTGTTGTAGGCTTTCAATGAATCGACAATCGGTTGGAGAAAGCCCGTTGGCAATGTCTGCACTTCGTCAAGAATAATCACACTGTTCACTATGTTATGCAATTTTCTGCAAGCAGAGGGTTTGTTGGCAAACATCGACTCAAACAACCGCACATTGGTAGTTACAATAATCGGATAATCCCAGTTCTCAGAAGCCAGCTTCATCTTTTCTTCAAGATTTTCATCGCGAAGAATCTCGGAATTGACATTGCTATGATGCTCCAACACATTTTCATTGCCGAATATACCTCTTAATACAGATGCTGTCTGCATGATGATACTTGTATATGGTATGGCAATGATGACCCTTCTTTGTCCATTATGTATGGCATGCTTTATCGCCCAAGCCAAAGAAGACAATGTTTTTCCGCCACCGGTCGGAACAGTCAGGCTATAGAAACCTACCGGCTCTTCCGACATTTTCAAGCATTGTCGCTGCACTATGTCTCTGATTTGATTAACTTCCGAATCTTTCGCATCAGTCTTGAGATTCATTAAATATTTTTCCAAAAGAGGCAATAGGTGCTTTAAAGATGCCTTATTCTTCCGCAAATCAGAAGATTCCTTATCCATAAAAGCCTCTGTGTCGAGATAGTCGGCATCGACCAGACAGGAAAACAGCATACGTGACAAATGATGAAAATCATTCTTATCAAAAGAAAAAGAAGGTTTGTTCAATTCTGTCACTGCCACATTGGTGTCGATCTCTACAGGTATATCCTTTTTCAAGTCGCTTTTCTCACCATATAATTCATCGGAATCATGTAAGCCGGTGTGGTGCGAAAATATTTGATTGACAAAAATATTATCAATGCCTTTGCCATACATTCTACGTGCGATAACGCCTCCCACATAAGCATGTCTATGCTCCTCCGGCACTTTTATGTCGGGAGCATAGCCACTTGCTTTTCTTATATATTTTTGGAAAGCATTTGACTCCTTGCCTTTATCATGCAGTTTTCCTAAGACTTCTCCCCAGGGAGCCATCCCAAATTCATCTGCAAAATCTGACGCAAGTTTCGCTACATTATCCGTATGCTCTTCATTGGATTGTATCACCCAATGTCCGTCCTGCTTATCTTGATATAAATGTGAAATCAGCTGCTCCATACATCTGTCTATTTTTCATTTTTTATTCTTGAGTCGATGCGGTGCTCGCGTCCGATTGTTTCGAGGAGCGGGTATGCGCCCCATCCGGTTTCTCTGATGTTGTCGCGGATTGGTCCGTCATACCACCAGTCGTAGTGCTTGCGGGATATCATTCCGATGTCCCATGCTTCGTGCACTTGCGCTGCCACTGAGATGCCGTATGCGGTTTTCAGGTCGGTCAGCTCGTCGAGGGTCAGGCTGGAGCGCGTTGCGGCTCCCATTTCTTCGATAAATGTTGTTTTTGGGAAAAGGAAAAAGCTGGCGAAGATGTTGCATCTTTTTTCTACGGTCAACCTGGAGTCGTCAGGAAATGTCAGCAGTAGGTGTGCAAGTTCGTGGCAGGCGGTGAACCGGATTTGCTCTGTTGTGGTTTTCCGCAGCCTATTGTCGATTACTATCAACGGGTGCTTGTTGTCTGCCCACGTGCTGAGTCCCAACACGTTGTCGGGCAGTTCCGTCAGCAGTATTTTAATACCCTTACGCTCCAGCAGTCTGAGCACAGAGGTAATGGGTCCGTCACCACAGCGCCACTGCTCCCGGAGGATGTCGGCAGCCTTCTGCACGTCGCCGATGGTGGATGCTCTGAGGTTCTGAAGAGGGTTTACGAAAGAGGATTGGCAGTCTGCGCGACGCTCTTTTTCGATATATCGCTCCGCCCAGAATGAGAGTTTCGCATCAATAACGGCGATTTGCTCTTCTGTGAGGATGCATCCAGTGGAAGCACGCAGCGCCGGCAGGTCGATGCCCACGCCGCATCCGTTGAGATATGCTTCGCTGATGCCGAGAGCGCGCGACAATGCCGCGAGGGCATTTTGCTTTGGATGCATTATGCCTTTCTCATAGCGTGAGATGCTTTGCTTCGTGATTGCGCTGCCGGTCAGTTCAGACAGTTTCTTCATGCTGAATTGGCGCATGAGTCGTGCTTCTCGCAGGCGGATTGTAAAATTACTTTCCATGGATTATTGTGTTTTGTTGACAAATGTAGGGACTAAAATCGAATTTGTCAACATTTATGATATGTTTTTCAGCAGGTTTTTAATCGATGCGCAACGGGGGGATGCAGACTCATGCCTGCATCCCCCCGCATATTTTTCCGGCAAAACCGCCGCCCTACTTCTTCACATAAGGCAGCACCGCGTCGCGCCACACAAGATATCCGGCGCCAAGCAGATGCAGACCGTCATTGGTGAGCCCCTTGCGCATGCTGCCCGTGGCAGGGTCTACCATCTTTGAGTACAGGTCGATCCACGTCACGCCATGGCGCTCAGCCATCTCCTTATACAGGCGGTTGGTCTCCACAATCACCTGCTCCTTGCCCACCATCTTGCGGTAGCGGCCGAAACTGTTGTCGATAGGCAACAGACTCTGCAAGTAGATTTTGGTGCGTGGCGACCCTTGCTTGATTTTCACAATCAGCTTCTCCATCGACGTGCAAAGGCTGTCGGGAGTAAGGTCGTGAGAGATGTCGTTTACGCCGCCGAGAATAAACACCTTCGCCGGCTGCCCCTCAACAATCGGGTCGACACGGTCGATGAAACCCTGAATCACGTCCGACGAGATGCCACGGTTTTTCACGTTCTTCATCCCGAGCAGTTCGTGCCATTCGCAACCGTTGGTCTGGCTGTCGCCGAGAAAAACGATGTCTTTCTTCCCCACCGGCAGCTCGCTGAAAAGCGAGGAGCGCTGGAAATAGAATTCATTGTAGACATATTTCTCCTGAGCCGCCATATCGCTTGAAAAAAGCGTCGCCGCCAGAAGCAGCGACGCCATTATCGACTTTTTCATTGTGTCACAAAGCAATTATTAGTGTTCACTGCGGTAAGCGTCGACAGCAAGCTTCACAGAGCCGTGGAAGAGAAGCAGACGCTTAGCCTCGTCGTAAGGCAAGCCAAGTTCTTCCGACACCATGCGAGTGCCGCGGTCCACGAGTTTCGCGTTGGTGAGCTGCATGTTCACCATCTTGTTGCCCTTCACGCGACCCATCTGAATCATCACCGACGTAGTGATCATGTTGCAGATCATCTTTTGTCCTGTACCCGATTTCATACGCGAGCTGCCTGTCACGTATTCCGGACCTACGATCATCTCGATAGGAATTTCGGCAGCCTCCGACACCGGTGCGTCAGGGTTTGAAGTGATAGCCGCCGTGAGCAGGCCGCGCTGGCGAGCCTCCTTCAATGCGCCGATAACGTAAGGAGTGGTTCCCGAAGCAGCGATACCGATAACCGTATCCTTATCGTTGATGTTATACTTTTCAAGGTCTTTCCAGCCCTGAGCAGTGTCGTCTTCAGCGTTCTCCACCGGGTTGCGGAGCGCAATGTCGCCACCGGCGATAAGGCCGATAACCCATCCTGGGTCCATACCGAATGTAGGCGGAATCTCAGAAGCGTCGAGCACGCCGAGACGTCCGGAAGTTCCGGCACCGATATAGAAGATACGGCCACCCTTCTTCATGCGTTTCACAATGCCCGTCACGAGTTTCTCAATCTGAGGAATTGCCAGTTTGACGGCATCGGCAACCTTGTGGTCTTCGGTGTTGATGTCCTCAAGTATTTCGTGTACCGACTTCTTTTCCAAGTCATTGTAGAGCGATGATTGTTCGCTGATTTTCACAAATGCCATAATAGTTGTTGTAATTTATTTTGAATGATATTTCAACAAGCCTTCCATAGGGCTCTTGATAATGTTTCCGATAGTGATGTCGAGCGCTTTGGCTGCCTCGCCAAGCACGTCGCGATAGTAGTGAGCCACCGAACCAACGAAGCTTACAGGCAGTTGCTTGTAGCCTTCATAGTTCTCGATGTTGCGCACAAAGAACGCCTTGAACGCATTGAGCACCAGGCGGTGTATTGCCGGCTCCTCAATGTTTTGAATCAAGAACGGCGACAAAGAAGCGAGGAAGCGGTTGGCTGCCGGCTCTTTATACACTTTTTGGATGATTGCCATACGGTCGAGGTTGTACTCCTTGAGGAATTTCTCGCACAATGCCTTAGGCAACTGGTTTTTAAGCACATCGCCTACAAGCAGCTTGCCAAGCACGGCGCCGCTGCCCTCATCGCCGAGGATATAGCCGAGCGGCGACACGTTGCCCTTGATTTCCTTGCCGTCGTAGTAGCACGAGTTTGAACCGGTGCCGAGGATGCAGGCGATGCCTGGCTCGGTGCCGCAAAGCGCGCGGGCGGCTGCAAGAAGGTCGCTGTTGACGGAAATTGTCTTTGCTCCCGGCACACAAGCGGCAATCGAGCGGCTTACGTTTGAGCAAATCTCATCCGAGAGGCAACCAGCGCCATAATAATACACTTCGTCAATTGAAAAATCCTTAACCTCCGGTGCCAATTCTTTTTCAAATGTCTCGCGGATTTTCTCCTCTGGCATCAGCAACGCATTGACACCAGTTGAGAAAAAGCGCTTCTCAAGTTTGTCTCCATTGAGGACACACCAATCAATCTTGGTTGACCCACAGTCTGCAATTAAAACCATATCTAAATTTTTATATATATTTTCTTTTTATACAAAACGTATCCTATCGACCAGTTGATTCCGATGAATATCAACGCGTAGAGCAACGACGCGAACGTGCGGTCGGTGACAAGCGGCACGAGCGCCTCGTCGTAGATCCATTTGTGGATCGACAACCCGAACACCGGAACGGTGTTGAACAAAATGCCGAGCACGCCGCCGAGCACATACATAAACAACGGGTTGACGCCGAAAGCCTCAAAAAACTGTGTCCAGCGCTTGTAGCCCTTCACGTCGATTATCCATATCAAAAGTGCCAGCAAACTTGCAGCCAGACCGCAAGTGACGATGGCAAACGTCGGTGTCCAGAGTTTTTTGCTTATTGGCATTCCATAGCTGAACAGGAAGCCGGCAAACATAAGGATTGTGCCGATAAGGAAGAATTTCTCCATACGCTCGCGGTTGTCCTTCACCTCTACGATGACAAATCCGCAGCAGAAGCCGATAAGCACGTGGGCTATCGACGGAAGGGTGCTGAGCAGACCCTCCGGATCTATCGGAAGTGTGCGGGTCTCATAGATTTCGAGAGAGACCGACGAACCCATCTTCACGGTGTCGGAAACCGTTGTGGCGGTGTCGCGGTAGAGATGCGCGTCGCCGATGACGGCGTGGTCAATCACATAGACAATGTTGTCAAGCGAGAAATCAAGTCCGTTGAACATGAGCAGCAACGCTCCGTAAACCACCAATATTCCGGCAATAATCCACGGAATAAACTTGTGCTTCACGGCTATGGCGACAATGGCGCAGGCACAGTAGCAGAGTGCCAGACGCGGCATAACGCCAAGTATACGCAAGGTGGAGAAACTGTTGGCGGCATCGAGGATGCGCTGGCCGAGAGGCAAGGCGGAGTCGGCGCGGTAAAGGCCGTAGCACAAACGGCTGAACCATGCGATAGCCATACCGATAAGGAAAATCACGATGGTGCGGCGCACAATCTTCACCAGCGTGGCATGGGAATATTCAAACTTATATTTTCGCATCGAAATATAGGTGGAGATACCCATGATGAACATAAAGAACGGGAACACAAGGTCGGTCGGAGTCAGACCCAACCAACTTGCATGCTCAAGCGGAGCATAGATTGCGCCCCATGAGCCGGGATTGTTCACCATAATCATCCCTGCCACGGTGATGCCTCGCAGGATGTCGAGCGCGAGGATTCTGCTTTTCGGCTTTTTCAAAGCCACTTCTTGTTCCATTTTTACGTATCGTTATTTTTTAATTGTACATTCGTCTACTAAATATGCTATCGACTGATATGGCACTCCGCCATTCACCGTCAGTCCGATTTCACAGGTGCGGCTGTTGGAGAAGCCGCGCTTCACGCCGGCTGCCTCAAGCTGCTTGCGCAGTTTGCGCAGAGCGTAGCGGTTCACTTCTGGGTCGGTAAAGCCTTTGTCGCCGGCAAAACCGCAGCAGCCCACTTCCTCGGGAACAACAACCTTCGTTGTGCACATTCCTGCCAACGCCACAAACATGTCGTTGAGATTCATGTGGCGCGTAGAACATGTGAAATGCAGTGCTACAGGCTCGTCGGTCTGCACAAAGCGCAGATGCGGCGCCAGATACTCATAAATAAACTCTACCGGCTCATATAGTTTCACTCGCTTGATCGTGTTGCGCATGCGGTGCAGACACGGACTTTGGTCGCACAACACCGGATAGCGTCCGCCGTCGGATGCCTCAAACAGGGCATCGTCAAGCTCCTTGGCCTTACGGTCGGCAATGTCGGGCATGCCCTTGCTTTCCCAGATGGTGCCGCAGCAAAGGTTTTTCATATTCTTTGGGAATATGACCTCATAGCCGGCTTTCTCCATCAGAGCCACCATCTTGTCGATGAGCGGTGTCGACTGTCCCTTGCTCTTGCCCATGGTCTGGTTGATGCAGCTCGGGAAATAAACCACCTTCAGCTCCGACGGCTGGGTCTTTATCGCATGGGGATAGTATGCCAGCGGAAACGCCGACGACCACATCGGCATGCCAAGCTTGCTCAGCCCGCGGCCAACGGCATCGGTTGCCTTGTCGCCGATAACGGCATGGGCGGCGCCTGCGGCGGAAAGCACCGGACGGAGTGCCGACTTGACAGCCGACAGATGGTTGGCTGCGAAATCACCGACCTTGTAGCCGGCGCTGCCCTTAGGCAATGCCTGGGCGCGCAGGTCGTGGATCATCTCGCCTGTGTTTATCTGCATCGGGCACGACGTAGAGCAGAGGCCGTCGCCGGCACAGCTCTGTATGCCCGGATATTTAAACTGCTTTGTCAACGCGGCAAGCCAGCCAGTAGAGTCGCCGTCGGCACGGAGACGGCTGATTTCGCGTTGCACGACAATGCGCTGGCGCGACGACAATGTGAAGCCGCACGTCAGACAGTTGCGCTCGCAGAAACCGCACTCGATACAGCGGTCTACGTGTGGATTTGTCAGCGGCAGCGGCTTTATGTTCTTTATGTAGCACTCCGGATCGTCATTGAAAATGACACCTGGGTTCAACAGCCCTTCCGGGTCAAACAACGCCTTCACACGCTTCATCACGTCGAACGCCTTTTCGCCCCACTCCAGCTTGACAAACGGAGCCATGTTGCGGCCGGTGCCGTGCTCCGCCTTCAGCGAGCCGTCGTATTTGTCCACAACGAGATGCTCCACCTCCTGCATCAGCGTGCGGTAGCGGTCAACCTTCTCTTTCGTGTCAAACGACTGCGAGATGACAAAATGATAGTTGCCCTCAAGGGCATGGCCGTAGATGCAGGCATCGTCGAAGCCGAATTTCTCAAGAAGGTCGGCAAGGTCGGCGGTTGCCTCGGGAAGGTTCTCGATGTGGAACGCAACGTCCTCGATAAGCACCGTCGTGCCGAGCGGACGCGTTCCTCCAACCGACGGGAAGATTCCCGAACGGATTGCCCAATATTTTGAATATTCCTCCGGTTTGTCGGTGAAATATGCTGGCTTGAACAGGTCGAACGGCTCAAGAATCTTCTTGATGGCGTCAATGTTTGCCTGAAGTTCCTCCTTGGTGTCGGCTTTGGTTTCCGTAAGCACGGCTGTCAAGCCCTCCCCTGTAGTGTCGTTCACACTCGACAGCGATTTCTTGTCGAGCATCTCGGCACTGAACACCGGTCCGTTTTTCATTGCCACAACCGCACGGCAGGCATCCTTGATGTCCTTGAAATAGAGCATCGCGCTGGCGCTGTGCGGATACAGATGTCCTGTCTTCATCGTCACCTCGGCAAGAAATCCGAGTGTTCCCTCCGAACCTACCATAAGGTGGGTGATGATGTCGAACGGGTCTGTGAAAAGCACAAACGGCAGAATGTTCAATCCTGTAACATTCTTGATTGAATATTTATAACGGATGCGGTCGGCCAATTCCTTGTCGGCATTCACCTCGTCGCGGATGGCTTCAATGCCGCTGAGAAAATCAGGATGTGACTGGCGGAAAGCCTCCTTGCTGGAAGCGTCGCCGGTGTCGAGGATTGTGCCGTCGGGAAGAATGATGCGCGCCGACACAAGCTGACGGTCGCTGTTGGCATGCGTGCCGCAGTTCATTCCCGATGCATTGTTCACAACGATTCCACCTACCATAGCCGCATTCTTAGAAGCCGGGTCGGGCGTAAAGATGCGTCCAAAGGGTTTCAGAAGCTGATTTACGCGCTCACCGATGATGCCCGGTTGCATCGTGATGGTTTCCGCATCGGCGGAAATTTTATAATTTTCCCAATTTTTGCCTGCCACGATGAGGATGCTGTCGCTCAATGACTGTCCGCTGAGACTCGTGCCGGCGGCACGGAACGTCACCGGCAAACGACGGCGGCGGGCTGCCGAAAGCAGACGCGACACTTCCTCCTCCGTCTTCGAGCGCACCACAATCTGTGGCACAAGGCGGTAGAAGCTGGCATCGGTGCCCCACGCCAGGCGGCGCATCTCATCTGTGTAGATGCGCTCGCGTGGGATAAATGAGCTTATTTCTTTTAAATACGACTTATAGGTTTCTTTCATTGCTTACTTATATAAATAATATTTCTTGGCTTTTTCTTTAAAAGCGTCCGCGTCTTTGTTCCAATAGTCAATCATATCGCTGACCTGATAGTTCTTGGAAAAGAGAGCGCGGATTTTGTCGGTGCCGCACACCTTGTCGAACATATCGAAACGGCTCTTGTCGGTGGCGGTGTCGAAAATGCGTTTTTCAGGATAAAGTTTCGCCAATTCCTGCATCGCATAGAATTGGATGAGCGTGAGGCTCGAGCCTGGCACGTCGTCTACATAGAACTGCACGCCCTGCAGGTTCTCGCCCTTGCCTGTTCCGTAGAACGGCTTCACGTGGATCGGGCGGAACTTGGTGCCCGGCAGATTGAGGGCGTTCATGCGCGCTGCAAACTTGTCGGCGTCAATCCAGTCGGCGCAGATAAGCTGGAACGGCAAGGTGTAGCCAACGCCGATCGAAACGTAGTAAAGCTCGCCGAGAATACCGGTGGCTGGATAATAGAACGCCGTGGCTGGCTGTGGAATATGCGGTGAAGGCAACACCCATGGCATTCCTGTCTTGTCGAATGTCATCGAGCGTTTCCAGCCCTTCAATGGCACTACTGTGAGTTTCGCTGCCTTCTCGCCACGCGCCACGCGCTCGCCATTGAGATAGCGTGCCATCTCGCCCGGAGTCATACCATAAAGATACGGAATCTTGAACTGGCTGACAAACGAATAGAATCCGTCCTCTACCAAGCAGCCTTCAACACGGTTGCCGCCGAGGGGATTCGGACGGTCGAGAACCACAAACTCTATGTCGTTCTCTGCGCAGGCGTCGAGAGCCAGACCGAGTGTGCTGACAAACGTAAACGAGCGGCAGCCGATGTCCTGAATGTCGTAGACAAGGGCGTCGATGCCGGAAAGCATCTCTTTGGTCGGCTTCTTGGTCTTACCGTAGATGGAAAACACCTTGACACCGGTGGCTGGGTCGGTGGTGTTGCCAAACTCGTCGCCGGCATGCACGTTGCCGCGCACTCCGTGTTCAGGGCCAAACAATGCCACAAGCTCAACGCCTTTGGCTTCATGAAGAATGTCGACGGTCGACTTCAAGTTGTTGTCAACGCCTGTCGGATTGGTTATCAGACCTACACGCTTGCCTGCAAGCTGCTTGAAATCATTGTCGCGGAGCACCTCCACGCCCGGCTTCGTCGCCGCAGCAGCGCCGAGCGTCGCCGCAACACACAAAGCGATTGTTAATATCGTTTTTTTCATTGTTCTGTTTCTTGATTATTTTTTACCGTAATTAGGGTCAATCTTGCGGTCAACAAGATAAGTGACTATCAGAGTCGCGATGCAGCATGCCATCACCATCCAGAAGAAGTTGACATAACCGATTGCCTCCTGAATATAACCTGCCACGAAACCTGGCAACATCATGCTCAACGCCATGAACGCCGTGCAGATGGCATAGTGCGATGTCTTGAACTCGCCTTCCGAGAAGTACATCATATAGAGCATATAGGCCGTGAAACCGAAGCCGTAGCCAAACTGCTCGATGCAGACTGCCACACTGATCACGATTGGGTCCGACGGCTGTGCGATGGCAAGATAAACGAATGTGAGGCATGGCAGCGTCATGCAGGCTGCCATAGGCCAAAGGGCTTTTTTCAAACCCACCTTCGAGGCAAACACGCCGCCGACAATACCGCCGGCAAGCAATGCGATGACACCGAATGTGCCATAGACAAGACCAACAAGCTCTGTTGTCAAGCCAAGACCTCCCTCAGCTGTTGAATGCACGAGGAACGGCTGGCACAACTTAATCAAGAATCCCTCCGGCAAACGGTAGAGAAGCATAAACGCAACCGCGAGTAGGAAACCAGGCTTCTTGACGAATGAAACAAATGAGTTTGCAAACTCTGCAAGCCCTGATGTGCCGTTGCCTTCTGTATCGGCTGAGACACGTGGACGGTCGTCGGCCGAACGAGGAAGGATAAACGTATGATACATAGTCACAAGGAAGAACACTACGGCACTGACTCCGAGTGTAACCTGCCATGACCATGGTATGTCGCCTGTAGAGGTTTCAATCAAGCCGGCAATGTAGACAAGCACACCCTGTCCGAATACGGATGCGATGCGGTAGAATGTGCTGCGCACTCCGATGAAGGCTGCCTGGCTGCTCGGACTGTGGGCAAGCATATAGTAGCCGTCGGCGGCGATGTCGTGGGTGGCAGAGGCAAAAGCCGCGATGATAAACAGTATCAGCGTGATGGTAAACATGCTGATTGGGGTCTGTCCGGAGGCGATAGTCGCCACGTCGGGCTTAGGCAATGTGACGGTGAGCAGAATCATCAGCGCTGTCATCAACACTTGCATGGAGAGAATCCACCAACGCTTGGTCTTTACAACATCGACGAGCGGACCCCACAAGCCTTTGAGGAACCACGGGAAATAAAGCAATGTTGTGAAAAATGCCATGTCGCCATTAGGAACACCCATCTTGGTGAACATCATGACGGAAATGTTGTTGACCACGAAATAAGGCACGCCCTCTGCAAAATACAGAGTCGGAACCCAAAACCATGGAGATATTGTCTTGTTTGAAGTTTTCATGTCAGGAGTTTAATATTGTTTTGTTATTTCCGCATCTATAAAATAGTGCAGAAGGATTTGTTTATAGTCATAGCCTTTCTCGCCCATCACGGCTGCTCCAATCTGGCAGAGTCCGACACCATGTCCCCAGCCCGCACCTTTAAGCACGAAGCGTTCGGGCAGCCCGTCGCGCTCGCCTTGCTTCTCCACTACAAAAGCGGAGCTGTAGAGGTGCGACGGCGACAGCGTACGGCGTATTTCAAGTTCCTTGCCAATGATGCAGGTCTTCTTGGTGCCGACAATCTTCAAGCGGTAAAGACGGCCCGACGTGCCACGCGCCACAGGTATCAGGTCGACGATGTCGCCATAGTCCTCGCCGCTGCGCTCGCGCACAAGACGCGACAGCTCGGCTTGGTCATACTCCACCGTCCATCGGTAGAAGTCGGTGGTCTCCTGGTCGTAGCTGTTGAGCACCTGCGAGAGGATATGCTTGTCGGTGGTGTTGCAGAATGCGGCTGGCGACGAAAGTATCCACTCTCGGGCATTTTCCTCGACCGTAAGGTCGGGATAGTCCATTGCGTTGGCGTTGTCCAATCGTGCCACAAGATAGTGATAGTGCTTTGGCTCCCAGCAGTTTTCAAACTGCTCAAACACTCCGCCGCACGACTTCGAGAAGCGGGCGTCGCAGAGCGTGCCATCGTAGGTGAGCACCTGTCCCCACGTCGCTTTGATGGCGTCGCGCACGGTGGCTGTCGACTCGCGGGTGATGCCCTGGTAACGCTGGCAATGGTCGTCGGCGCAGACATCGAAATTAACATGGTCCTCGCGGTCGTACCAACGCACCAGCTCTCCTTCTGTGCGTGTGCATGGGTTGTAGGGCGTTTCTTCGGCTGCAAGCTGCTTGTTTTTCTCTATCTGTGCCAAGAGCCAGCTGCGGGAAATCACGGCATGCGCTTTCAGCAGTTCAAGAGAGGCGGTGGCGCTCATTTCCGATGAAATGACGCTGAGCAGATATTCCTCGATGGGAAGGATGTTGACGGCCGTCAGCTTGTCGCCTTCCACGATGATGCGCAGAGAGCCGCGAAACGACTGGTTCTCCTTGCGCTCCCAGTGGAAATTGACACCGATGGTCACATCGATAAGTTCAAAACTACCGTTCTCGGCATCGCAGGGCGTAAACTCCACGCTGTCGTAAAGCGCGCCGCCCCACAGCACTTTTCCATCGCTGAGGGTGGCTTCCTGTGCGCCTTCCACGGTTTGACCGCCGAAGCTGTAGGCTGTCGGGAAGACAAACCGTATCGCAGGGCTGCTCATAATGCCCACTTTCACTTGTGGCTGTGACATAATGGTCTGGTTTTATTTAAGTTTCTGGGCTATTTCCAATAATTCGGCTTCGCTGAGACAGCACTCGTCAAAGATTGTCTTGATGTCGGCTGCGGTGATCTTCTCGAAGTCTTTCTCCAACGGGGTGATAAACACGCCTCCCATATCTACCGACGCGGGGCTGATAAGGATGTTGGCGTCGCCCTCGGCTGCGTAGCACGACGGACGGTGTTTCTTGCGTGGAAACACAAGGATGGTCCAAAGTCCGTCTTCATACCAGCACAGCACGTTGAGCATCGGTTCCGGCTCGCCTTCCGGTATCGTCAGTACATTGTAGACAAGGTCAAACATCTTCTCACCCTTGTCGACTGCCGACGTGCGGATGCAGAAGCACGGATGCGACATTCCCTTTACAATCGACAGCTCTACGCTGCCGCCGCTGACGATGATGTCGCGCTCTGCCGACGCCATCTGGTCTTCCATCGGCATGAAGCCGCGGTTGCCAGCCTGGAAGTGCATGTGGTCAGGTGCCGACGCGCCGCATTTAGGCCCGTTGTAAAACAGCGTGAATCCCTCCAAGTCGCGCGACAGGTTCATCATATCGGCGATGCGCCCCTTGATGAGCTGGTCAACGTGCTCGTTGCACGGAATCGTGAGATGACGGGGGAAAATCGGGAACGGATTGATGAGTATTGTGTAGTCATCGCCCCAGGCAATGCCCTCCTGCACAGCCGGACGATTGGCTGCGCAGAGGAAGCATTTGCGTTCTTTCAGCGATTTGGCGTCGACTTTGGCTGCCGACGAAACAATGCGTCCAGGATTGAACTGCACCTTGATTGTGGTGCCGTCTACGTTGAATTCCTTGACCTTGACATTCTTCAAAGCCTCGAAATTATTACGGGCGGTGTCCCACACCTGCAGCTGACGGTCGAAAAATTCTGATATGTTTATACCCATTGCCTCTTATTTCTTTTTGTTGAATGCAATACGCGCCTGGAGCTCCCATGTGCGGATGCGGTCTTTATAAAGGTTGTGGGCGTTCATCTTCACTACGTCGAGCGATGCGTCTGAGTTGTCGTCCCAACGACGGCAGTTGTAGACTGGCTCATAGACACGGCCGATTTGATATTCGCGGGAGAAGTTCAAGCCGAGTGCGTAGTCCTCGCCGTAGCTGGTGTTAGGCACCTTCACTTCGCGGAGCACCGGTGTGTAGAATGCACGCGGAGCGCCGAGACCGTTGATGCGGAGGGCATTGTTGCGGCCGTTCTCCGGTGTCCACTCTTTGTGGTCGATGATGCCCGGAGCGATCATGTTCATATTGAAGTCGGTCATCATGTATGTGCCCACTACCATAGCGCAGTTCTGCTCATAGAAGGCGTTGACCATGATTGACAAGGTGTTTTCGTCGCGATAAACGTCGTCGCTGTCAAGCTGCACTGCAAACTTACCGCATTTTGGATGATGAACACCCTCGTTCCAGCAGCCGCCGATGCCGAGATCATTGCGCTCCGGAATGATGTGGATCAAGCGGTCGTCGCCCTTGAACTCGTCTATTGCCTCTGTTGTGCCGTCGGTCGAGTGGTTGTCGATAACGATAAGGTTGAACTTGAAGTCAGCCTTCTGGCTCAACACCGACTTGATGGCGTCGCGGATAGTGCGGATACGGTTGCGTACGGGGATAATTACCGATGCCTCATACTCGAAGTTGCCTGCGCTGAACTCTATTTTCTTGAATTTTGGCTCAAGATAGCCACCGATTGCTTTCAAGTGGGCTGTGCATGCCTCTTCCATCTCAATCTGCACGCCACGGTTCTTCGGGTCTACATAGTCGAAAATCTTCTCGCCGCTCTTGCGTGTGTCGAGCTCTACGTCGGAATAGAGATACTCGTTGATGTGAACGAGCTCTGCTTCCTGTGTGATTTTCAAACGCACGTCGTAAAGACCGGCAAAGTCATATTCCTTGTCGATTTTTGCTACTGCGCTCTTCAATGCGGCTGCATTGAAAAGAAGCACTGATCCGAAATCGAAATCGTCGCGGAGACTGCCCTGCTGATAGTCGATGACCGGAGCGTTTGAACGCTGGTCGCCAACCACGTTGTAGTGGTCGGCATAAGCCATACCGGCAGCTGAGTCATCGGCGATTTTCACCATGCGCTCAACAGCAAACATGCCGAACTCCAACGAGTTGTATTTTGTGTAGAGCATAGCGTAGTCGCAGTCGGCTTTGGCAGCGATCTTCTTCATAGTGTCGCTGCTGTTGAGATTGCCGATGGCAATTTTCTCGCAGCCTTCAACTTCGCCCTGGGCGTCGGCTCCGGCAAGCAGATAGATGTTATGCACCAAGTCGCATGCCTTAAGACCTGCCACTGTATTTTTCACTTGTTCCGCATTCATGAACGGAATGAAACAATCGATTCTTTTCATTTTTTATTTTATTTTTAATTTTTCTATTGGGGTTAATCTGTTATTTCTTGTTGAAAAATTCCATTATCTGACCCATCAAGGCGCGGCGGGAAGCGGCGTCTTTGATAGTCTCAAACGGGAAGCCCATCACGCAGGTGCGGTAACCGCCCTGGTCGGCAACGACGGCTGCAGGGATATTGTTCTCGCCGTAGCGCATCAACGTGCAGCCTTTGGTCTTGTCGGCTGGATAGATGCCGTCGGGCGACTCCACTGCGTAGAATTTGTCGTTGAGCGTGGTGTAGTATTCCACATTCAAATCGCCGAACGAGTCAAAATATGTCGGAACGGTGTGGGCTTTGCCCTCTATCGTTGCCTGTCCTACGCGCCACTGGTAGCCGAGCGTCTGCTTGGCAAACTCTTTCGATGCCTCGTCGGGATTGGTCTTGTCCCAAATGTCGGTTGCCACATAAGAGCCGCTCACGAGGATGCTGCCGCCGTTGGCTGTATAGTCAGCGATGGCTTTCTGCAATGGTGCCGTAAACGCAAGGAAGCGGTTTGGCACTTCGCCACGTCCGATTTGTGTCTCTTTCTGCTTGCCGAGGATAAGGTCGGCAAGTTTATACTGCTTCATGTCGACGATGCCGTTCTCTACGGCGGCAACGCTTGCCGACACAAATGAGTAGCCCGACTCCATCAAGGCTGCGCCGTGGATGGCTGGGTAGTCGAATGTGTTGCCGGCAATCACTTTGTCCTCCTGGTCGGCACGGCTGGCGCCGAAGCCGGCTGAGTCGTCGTCATACCATGGAATGTCGCGACGGAACTCATACATGTCGCCGATGGTGTTGATGTCCGACATATAGGGCACACCGTGGTCTTTCGCGCTGGCGAATCCTGCCACATCCGGACTTGCCACAAACGAGTCGGGCGCACAGACGCGCGTGAAGCCGTTGACCACAAGCACTTCGCCTTTGGAGCCGTCAGCCTCGCCGAGGGCGAGAATCTCCGACGGGAAACTTACACCACCGTCGTTGGCTGCCACAATGCGGTAGCTGTGGATGGCATTGTCTGATATCTTGGCCACATATTCCGGCTTCTTCACTACGGCTATCTGACGGAACGCGCCGTCGCCGATGCGCTCGCTCACAATGTAGCTTTGTGCCTGCGCGCGGTCGCACAAGGTGTCGACGGTTTCCTTCCATGTCAACCGGTATTCGCCTTTCTTCACTTTGGCGATGGCGAAACTGTTGACGGGAAGCGGCTGTATCATATAGTCGCTGCGGCCTTCCTTGGCGGCGAAGAACTGTGCCATTCCTTTATAGATGGCACGGCTCACCGTGAAACGGAACGTTGGGTCAAGGCCGTAGCGCATGTCGGCGAAATTCTGATGCGACAGCAATTCGAGAAGCATTGCCGGAACTTCAGGCACGCGTGCCTCATAATAGGAGGCGTCCCACATGCCGCGGCGAATCCATTTCGAGTCAAACTGCGCGCGGACATCGCTGCAGATATTCGACATAACCATATCGGTGAGCTGACGTGAGTTCATTCGGTCGGTGCCGTTCGCATACTTGTCGCCCTTAGTGCAGTAGATGCCGAGCGTGCCGATTATATCGTCGTTCTTGGTTGTTCCGGCATCGCTGTGGAACGCAAACGAGAGGTCGACGGGGATATTCAAGCCTGCCTTGCCGGGTATCACCGACGATCCGCCTGCAAGATAGTTGACCCACATGCCGCGGCAACGATAGTCGTCGGTGTAGTCGTTGACTCCATGCGACGGAGAATAGACCGAGTCGGGCACTCCTGCCCACTGCAACCAGTAGCGTGCGCCCTCGGTGAATCGAGGATAGCCGCTGAGCTGATAATTATGCGCCAGGCGGTCGATCATCGTGACGGCGCTGAGGTCGCTCACTTGCTCTTCCGTTAGATTGTCGGCAATCCTACGCTCGATGTTGCCCATACCGCCTCCGATTTTAACGGCGTCGGCTGTGACCACCTCTCCGGTCTTGCCGGTGTTGCTTGTCAGCGTGACAACGGTATGGCTGCCGGCTGCCAAGTCAAAATGTCCGAGATAAATCCATGTGCCGCCTCCCATTCGCTGGTTCACCTGAAACTGCTTGTCGCCACCGGCTGTGTGAACGGTGTAGACGGCTTTCTCTGTGCTCTCCGGAAGAGTGGCGTAGGAAACGTAGACGGCATACGACCCTGCCTCGGGTATGTCGGCCGACCACGAAGCGGTCGATGCGTTTTTGCCCTTTGTCGACGCAACCTTGCGGAAGGTGCCGTCGCGGAACGGATTCTCGAAATCCTTGTATGTCTTTGTCTTGTATGCAAAACCTACGCCGCCGTCGGTCCATGCCTCCGTGCCGTTGCTCTCCGCATAGGCGCCGGCTGCAAAGCCGCCGTTGTTGTCCACAATCAGCTCGGCACGGCGCGTGTCGCGCTCGCGCGGACTCATCACATAAGCGCCGGCATTCTCAAGCATCGGCATGAGATACGGCATTACAAAACTCTGTGTGTAAAGGTCTTCTACGGTCTGGAAGATGCGGGCGCGCTGCCACTCCCAACGATTCAATTTCGGTTCGAAATAGAAGCCATGGCTCTGCCACATGGCGATAACCTTGCCGTCGAGACCTTTCTTGGGGTGACGCGTCTTGTCGAGGGCGTAGACAAACGGAGCCTTCTCCGACTTGCGGACGTAGGAATAGCCGGCGTCGGAATACAGACGCTCGACAGGCACTCCGCCAACTGTCACTTCTACGCTGTAAGGCTTGTCAAACATCATTGCCACCTTGCTCTTGACCGTCGCGTTGTAGCCGGCAAGTTCCGGCACATAGCCATACGCGGCATTCATGTCGAGCTTCAATTTTGAATTCTCAACATCAATCATTGCCGAGTCAACGGCAACCTTGCCTATGCCAAGACTGGCTGGCAAATTCTCATTCAAAACAACGGCAATACGCCCCTGTGTGGCGGCGTCAAGCGGCTTGAATTCCGCATTGACCACTCCCACTGTGGCAATCGTTGCAGCTGCCAGTAGCAAAACCTTTCGCATCGTTCCTTTTTTTTGAGTATTATTGTTTGATTTTAAGTAGTATCTGCTTTATTTGCAAATTTACGATAATATGCCTATTCAAGAAAAATTTATTGATTCAAATCTTTATCGGTAAAACATTATTTAATATTTCGACACAGATTTTTAGAACCATTTCCCTCAAAAAAAAGCCGGCCGAAAGCTTTGCGAGTGTCGCCAAGCGTCCGTGCCGGCAAGCTATCTGTCTGTAGAATGATACTTAACAAGCCCTGGCATCGAGCTTGGTGCGATTTTTTTAATCTTTATGTTGTAGGAATCTGCAACTTCGGTCAGCACCCCGCTATAGGCGCACGCATTGGAGCCGACAAAGCAGACGGTCTTGCCCTCATAGTCATACTGAAGCACGTTGCGGCGGAAGAATGCGTCAATAGCATGGCGCACAAGACGATAGACGTAGTCCTGGTCGAGCTTGTCCATCAAGAATCGGGAATAGACACTCAACGTGTTGCTCGGAAGCGAATGGTCGTAGATTGCCGACATTATCTCGTCGGGCGACAGATTGATATACTCGAAAAAGTCGTTGACAAGCTGCGCAGGAGCAATGTCCTTCAGGCAGTCGCTGAGAAATCGCTTGCCGATATACGCGGCGCTGCCCTCGTCGCCAAGAATATAGCCGAGCGAGCGCACATTCTTCACTATCGCGCGGCCGTCGTAATAGCACGAGTTGGAGCCGCTGCCGAGAATACAGGCTATGCCCGCCTCGTTGATCAGCAGCCCGCGGGCTGCGCCGAGAAGGTCGCTCTCGACGGTGACCGGAGTCTTGAACTGCGCAACAAGCGACGCCTCGACAATCTTCTTCTTTTCCGGACTCGTACAGCCGGCTCCATAGAAATGGATTCGCTCCCAACGACGCTTGAAAAACGCCTCCGGAAGTTCAAGACGGATGCTGTGGCTGATGTCGCGGCGGGTGTGGAAAAACGGATTCAAGCCTTTTGTAAAAGCATGTTCCACCACGGTTGCGCCGTCGACCAATGCCCATTCTGTACGTGACGCACTGCTGTCTGCTATTATTTTCATCTCTTTGTTAGGTCTTGTTTTGGGTTTCGTTCAAATGGTTGTCTCATGCAAGAGATATCAAATTCTAAGGCTTCATATTGATGACTCCTTGACAAAATGCTCCCCCTTATTGCACATTTACACCACAAATTTAGTATAAAAAAATTGGAATGCCGCCATGACATCCCAATTTTTTATCTTTATGTCAGTTTTCGACAATTTACCTTACGGCGATTTTCTTCACCACCGCTCCTGTGCGAACCACGTAGACACCAGCCTGCGGCAATTCAACGCTGCTGTCTGTGCCGCTGTAAACCTGCCTGCCGTCGGCGCTGAACACATCTATTCGCTGACCGTCGGCGCCAGCCACCATAAGCATACGACCGTCGGCAGCCACAACGACGGCTCCGTCAGCAACATCGTCGACAGAATCATATTCGATGATATTGAATTCTTTCCAATAGTCTGCTTTCTTATAATTTGAGGATGCGCCTTTAGGAACCACCACTATTGCTCCAAATTTTTTACGTGTGTATTGTAACGATTCTTCATCAAGCGTTGGAGGTGTTGTGGACTCACATACAATTTTCAAGAGATTTTCCGCATTCGGCAGCAACCCTTTTATTTCCGTAATAGTCCGTGGAATAATCACCGTTCTCAGAGTTGGATATTTTCCATAGAACGCATACGGGAGCCAACTATTCTCAATCGTAAGCGTTTCAAACGACACTCTATACTCTGGATAGCACACCAAGGCTCCACATTCTTCGTCTGTCCATCCTTTTTCATAAACAATATCGTCAATCACTTTGTAGCGGGTAGACGGTTCAACTGTCACAGACTTCAGATTTGGAAAATTCAGCATTTCCCGCACCGGAAAATCGCCAGACTTTAGATTGAATGCAACGATCTCGGAACAATATTTAAACGCACCGTCATAATGGTTGGCAAAATCCTCTGTATAATCCATATTTTTGCGCCCCCAAGGATATATCAACAGTCTTGACTTCTCGCCATCATTGTAAAACAGGCATCCGTCTTTAGTCACCAGTCCTACTTTCGCACCAACAAGCTCCGCCGGGCCATTGAAATTCTGCAAGCTCGTACAGCCTTCAAACCATCCAGCAACATCCTCCAACCTATATCCATATTCTTCTTCCTTCGTATCAATCTTGCTTGTTTTCAAATTAAGAGTCCTCAAAGATGAGCACCCTTTAACCACATTTCTCGAAACTTTCGACAATGGCAAAGACTCCAATTTTGCGCATCCCTCAAAACTGCTTTCTTCCGATCGAATCCACTGTCCTTCCGGAATTTTCTAAATTCAATTCTGAAAAATCCTTGAATGCCTTGCTCTCGACACAGATTGTGTCACCATACATCTCCGGATTGTCTATTCTAACCTTCATGGAACGCAAGACTGGCGTAAAGAATCCTTGTCCAATAAAAAATGGCTTTTTAGCTATCTCTTCCAATATTCTTGTATCCGTTATTGACTTGCAGGCTTCCCTTGAGAATGTCAAGTCTGCAATTTCCCATGAATTATAAAACTGCCGACGCCCATATTCATCTGGTTTATGACTTCCTAAATATACAACAGACGGCATCCGCAATGATGTCCAAGACCTTGAATCAACGCTTTGTAATGCATTATTTCCAATATATACAAGATTGGATATGTCTTTTAAATAATCAAATATATTTGACCCTTTATAAAATGCACCAGCTCCAATATAGCGCAAACTCTCTGGGAATTTTTCTATATTCATTTTGAAACCAAACCCCACTTTTGTATAACTAAAAGCTTGCGATCCAATTCCTTCCAACACAGATGGCAACTCTATAGATTCAAGATTTTCAAATCTCCAGAGCAACAGTTCCGGCAAGACTCTTACAGAATCCGGCACCTTTACTTTTTTTAAGGATTTCCATGCAATGCTCCCAATTGGCCAAGCATCGATTCGAGTTGCGGAATTTGGGAATATCACCTCACTGAACTCACCAGAGAGCATCAGCGATCCGACCACGTTGTCTTCCGTATAACAATCTTCCGTGTGCCTTCCAACGCTTACTATCTTCTCATCGTCATCATATACCGCCGTTGCATAAGCATCCCCTCCTGCAACAATATTGGCTTCTGAAAGATCCAGATACTTCAATTTACCTTCTGTTGTGTTACCAACATAAGTGCCTGCAATCTCATTATATATAATAGTGATGTTTTCCACTTCCATCAACAATAGCCGGCTCTCTGCCTCTTCCCATTCTCCTGTATGTTCTGACATCAGTTCCATTGATTCCTCCAATCACTTTCAACGAATCAACAGTTTTCCAATCCGCCTGCTTCGCCACCTCATAATCAAGCGTGCCCGGAATCTCCACATTGACAATCACATACTTTGAATATGCAATCAATGACGTAAAAGCCAAGATTGCCAACAATGCTATCCGTTTCATATCTTTTTTTATTTGTTGTTATCAATTAACGTATATTTATCACCCAACTTGTAGACCACATCTTCCGATTTCAAGTTCTTGAATACCGATTGATTGGCATACAATTTCACCCTTGATGCGGATATTTCCACGCTGTCCACTCCTTTATTGAGCGTAATTTCAGCATTATGCGTATAGTCCTGCCACGGGAATCCACAGACAGACACTCCGTTGTCGTACAAGAATTTCGCTCCGCATACCGGCACATCAACATATCTACAATCAGCCCCCGAACTTTTCATTCTCTTAATTCTCACAACACCATAAACATTGGGAAGCACAAGCAGAAAACCTGCAATAGGTTTGTCTTTCTCAGGTTTGCCATCAGCATCCTTTCTATAATCAAATTCAACAGAGCCCACAAATCCTTCGCCGTCCCAGATAGGCAGGCTTCGCATCGCCAATTTGTCATCATACGTCCACCCTATGCCTCGTTTGCTGTCAAGCAACAGCTGACATTCGTAAGTATATGTCCCAACATCTTTTTCATATTTTTTATTTCCTTCATCATCTGTTTCCCCCGTATCATACATCAAAACCCACGCAACTCCGGCATTGAGCATTCCATGCGGCCGGGTCTCTGGCACGTTCATCAATCCGCCTTCCTCAAAATGCATATTCGCTTTAAATCCAGTGGATATCTGGCAGTTTCTTGACAGAGCGTACGAGAAACGCTTGAACACATCAAGCACTTCACCGAAACTGCCATCGTCCAACCGCCCGCAAACGTGGACTCCGCAGGTAAGCATCGAAGAGAAACTTTCTCCCGTCCAATAGCGATATACGTTTGACAAACTCAGCTTGGATTGTTTGTCAAGCGCAATGTCAGCCTTAATTTTATAAATGGCGCCATTTTCAGCCTCCGTGTCTTCAGAGTCCGATTGGTTCATATAAAATGCCGCATCGTAAAATCTGAGCACATCGCCATCCATACTCACTACCGAGCCGTCCGATCCATAAATCTGCACCACAGGCTCCTGCCCGAGCCAGAAATAGTTGCTACGCATCGTCACCTCAGAGTCCTCTATTTTCAAGATTGTGCCTCGCTCCAAATGATTCGACGAGAAATCGACCGCCTTGCTTTGACGTATCATTGAGTCGGCGGTTATGATGTTGTCGCAAATCGTCGCACCACCACAATTATTGACCAGCAAGCCTTTGTTAACAAAACCGCTTACTCCATTGTGGGCAAACATCAAAGCATCTCCAAGAAATCCCATATTGAAGGCATACGGCTTGTGCGCCTCATCCTGATTTAACATATATGCATCCCAATATTCGCTCATCGTGCAGTTCACAACGCACTTGTTGTCGATATAATTGTCAGTAAAGCGCAATGCCTGCCCAAAATGCTGGAACGTAACGCCGTCCATATTTAGCGAAGCCCCGGACAGAATGCCATACATCAGATAGGCCTGCTCTCGACCGATGTCTTTCAACAGAGGCAGTGAGCTATTTCGCAGTCTCAAATTCTTTATTGAAGTTTCGCGAGTGGTATATTCTATCTCGCTACGAGGAACTATTATTTTTTTATTCAACATTTCATCCTCTATCTCAACCCACTGCACATTTATCTCTATCAGATAGTTGTTTTCTTTACAACTTTCACAATTATCATCGACCTTCTGCAGCCGTGACTTCAATCCTTCATAATCAAACGCCGACACAAGCACTGTGCCGTATTTTGTCACACCATTATATTCCCTATCAATACTGCTTGCGCCACATATGTTCACACCAAACTGGAGTTTTATGGTTCTCGCAATCCGATAATAACCTCTTGGTATAAACACCTCGCCAGACACAGCCATCTTCGCCGCACGTTCTATTGCATCCGCACTGCAGACCGAGCTGGCAGCCGAAGCCTCTCCGCACGACTTATAAGCCACCGCGCCGAACCATTGCGGATAGACGCGGTCGTTGAGCCAATCGCCATCAATCTTGACCGTCGAACTGAATATTTCCACAAGCGGAGCCTCAATCTGCGCGAAAGCGCCCACAAGCGTACCGCTTCCAAACACTGAATGCCACTGTAAATACAGCATGGAGTTCTGTCCTATGGTGAGATTTGTATCATCCGACAACGACAAAGCTTCGCTACCTGCATATATCCGGCAGTTCTTGCCAATTGTCACATTGCTCGTCACCTCAAGGCAGCCTCCTTCTTTGACTTCAAGGACCGTCCCGTCGGCAAAGGTAAAATCCACATTAAAATCGACATGCACACCCTTGCCAACGACAAGATGAACTCGCGGCACATTGGAGGAAATCTGCTCTATCGTCGAGTCTGACGTGATTTCAACGACATCGCCTTCATGCCAAGAAGATGTATATATAAAATTTCTTCCCATCGCTCCTCTATCTGTTGGTTTGCAAAGCAAAGATAAAGATTCAAGCCACGCATTGAGCACATTAGCGTGTTAAAAAACGCTAAAGCGGGGCGGCTCCACAAGGAGTCGCCCCGCCATGTTGACTGTTACAATTGTTCGGTTAGAAACCTGCTGCGGCAGCGTGGTTAAGCGCTGTATAGATGCAGCTTGCAAGTCCGATAAGGATGATGCCTGCCACGCAGACCACCAGTCCGGCACGCTCGCTCCAATGGCTCTTGAACGTGGCGATTGGATTGTCGTTCGGATTGATGAACATCGCCTTCACTACAAGCAGATAGTAGTAGAGGGAGATAATCGTGTTGAGCAATGCTATGAACACGAGGACGTAGACGGCAACGCTTCCTCCCTCCAGCGCGCTGGAGAAGATGAAGAACTTGCTGAAGAAACCTGCGAACGGTGGGATACCGCCAAGTGAGAACATGGCGAGCATCATGGCGAACGAAAGTTTCGGGTTGGTCTTGTAAAGTCCGTTATAGTCGGTCATGTCAACCTTGCCTGTGGCGTTCTCAATTGCCTGGATAACGCCGAAGGCTGCAAGGTTTGAAACTACATAGACAAGCACATAATAACTCAACGACGCAACACCGGTGGCGTTGCACGCTATCACACCGAGCATGATGTAGCCGGCTTGCGAAATCGAGGAGAACGCAAGGAAGCGCTTCATGTTGGTCTGACGGATGGCGAAAAGGTTACCGAGTGTGATGGTGAGGATAATCAACGCGTAGAGCATCCATTCCCAAACCTGGCTGTAGACCGCGCCGAAGGCTTGTGTCAAGACTACGAACGCTGCAAAGGCTGCCGCGCCTTTCGACACTACCGACAGATAGGATGTGACCGAGGTTGGAGCACCTTGATATACGTCGGCGGTCCACAAGTGGAACGGAACAAGGGATATCTTGAATCCGATGCCGGCGATTACAAACGCCATAGCGACATAGAGCAGGAACTGCCCGTCGACAAGCATCACCGATGCAGCGATGTCGCTGAAATACAGAGAGCCTGTGAAGGCATAGACAAACGACAGTCCGAGCATATAGATTGCCGACGAGAAGACGGCTGTGAAAAGATATTTCACGGCTGCCTCGTGGCTCTCATACTGCTTCTTGTCAAACGCCGCCAACGCTGCCAATGGCAGTGAGGCTGTCTCAAGACCGATGACGAAGATAAGGAAATGGCGTGCCGACACCATAAGGTACATGCCGAACAATGTGACAAGCATCAATTCCAAAAATTCGCCGCGGCGCACTGACTGCGTCTCGCTGTTGTTCCATTTGATGGACTGCAACAGGACGATAAACATACCGATGTTGAGAATATTCTTAATCGACGCTACAATAGGCGACGTTGCATACATCCCGGCGAATGCCTCGCCTGTCTGCTGCGGGGCGAAGAAGCCATAGACTGTGAAGGCGCCGAAAAGCACCAATGTGGTCACCGAGAGCGAACCCTGCACTTTCTTGCAACCGAAAGTATCGAACAGGAACACCAGAATGAACACGATGAGGAGTCCGATTTCGTGGTGCATCAATAAAAACTGTGAATAATCCATAATTTCAATTTCTTTTATAGTCCGTTACTTTATTGTTACTGTGCATAAGTCATTATGTGTTCTACAATCGGACCGAAGCTGTCGCGAAGGATAAGGTTGGCCATATCCGGGAAACAGCCGATCGCTGCGATGGCGAGCATCAATGTGACGGTCGAGAACCGCTCATACCAATGTGCGTCGTCGAGCTCGCGGTGGTGTTCGTTCTGAACCTTGCCGAAGAGCAACTTGCCGACAACTCGCAGAATGTAGACTGCCGTAATCACAATCGACGTTGTGGTGACAATCGCAAACGTGTGACGGAAGAGGTTGCCGTCGCCGAGAACGGCGTTGTAGATTGTTGTGTTCTCAAACGAGCCGAAGAAGATGGTCATCTCTGCCACGAATCCGCTCAAGCCCGGCAAACCGAGCGATGCAAGACCGGCGATGATGTAGCCAACCGAAAGGAACGGCATTATCTGCATCAAGCCGCCCATCTCGCGAACGTCGCGGGTGTGTGTGCGGCCATAGATCATACCGATGAGGGCGAAGAACAACGCTGTCATCAAACCGTGTGAGAGCATCTGCATTACGGCACCGCTCATCGCTGTCTGGTTAAGCATCAGAATGGCGAAAAGCACCAAGCCGCAGTGGCTGACCGAAGAATATGCGTTGATATACTTCAAGTCGGTCTTGACACAGGCGGCAAACGCTCCGTAGACCACGCTGATACCCGTAAGAATCATGAATATCCAACCGAGCTGCATGGCTGCATGAGGCATCAGATAGATGGCGATGCGGAAGCAGCCGTAGCCTCCAAGCTTCATCAACACGCCGGCGTGGAGCATTGACACCGCTGTAGGCGCCGATGCATGACCGTCGGGCGACCATGTGTGGAATGGGAACATCGCGCCAAGCACGCCGAATCCTACGAATGCGCAAACAAACAATGCGTTCTGCCAGTCGAGGTCTACGCCGTGTTGTGCAATCTCAACAAGGTTCATCGTATGGCCTGCGTGATAGTAGATGCCGAGGATGCTGATAAGAAGCAATGCCGAGCCACCCATAAGCATAAGGGTCAGCTTCATCGCAGCATAGTTCTTGTTGCCGCTGCCCCACACTCCAATGAGAAGATACATCGGGATGAGCGCAACCTCATAGAACATGAACATTGTGAACAGGTCAATCGAGATGAAGAAGCCGAACACTCCGGTTGAAAGAAGAATGAACCAGAGGAAATACTCCTTTGTCAGAGGCTCGATTTTCCACGAAGCGAATGTGCCTGTAAACACGATGATTGCCGAAAGCATTATCATCAAGACGGAGATGCCGTCTACGCCAACTGCCAGATGGATGTTGAGCGGCTCAAACCACATATAACTGTCGGTGAAGAGCATCGGTGCGTCCGGATTGGCGGCACGCGCGCCTACAAACTCGTAGCAGAGATACGCCGCCGCAATCAGGAGCAGCGACGCACCGGTGGCTGCCACGGCGCGCACCTGCTTGACGTTGCGCGTCAGAAACAGCGCGCCGAGCGTCAGCACAGGAATTATAACGAATAAGAAAAGTATATTAAACATAACTTTATTTTTTATCTATTCCGTCAACTTTAAATTAATACTACGAATGTCACTGCTGCCAAAAGCAATGCGCCGATCAGGTAGACCCAAACATACATCTGGATGGATCCCGACTGAAGTTTGCGGATTGCGAAGGATGCGCGGTTTGTCACGGCTGCAAGGGCGTTCATCGTGCCGTCGACAATCGTATGGTCAAACCATGCGATGCTCTTACAGATGATGCCGAAGATGATTTTATGTGTGACAAACTGATAAATCTCGTCCATATAGAAGCGACGGTAAGCCGCACGGTGAAGGGTCTTCATCGAGCCGGCGATACGGTCGGGCATCGCGTTCTCCTTGCGGTAGAGCACTGTGGCAATCACGATGGCAACCACTGCCACTACTACGCTGGTGCCTGCCACGCCCATGTCAAGATGGGTGATGAGTTCCTTGCCGTCGTAGGTGACGAAGCTGCCGAAAGGAATGAAGCCTGCCACACACGAGATTACCGCAAGAATAATCAGAGGAAGGGTCATTACCCACTCGCAGTCGTGCGGTGTGTGGTGGCTGTAGTCTGGTTTGTTCCACCAGAAGATGCGGTAGTAAAGACGGAACATGTAGAATGCTGTCAAACCTGCCACTGCCGACATCCACACTCCCCAGAACGGGCTGTACTGATAAGCGGCGACAAGAATCTCATCCTTACTGAAGAAGCCTGCAAACGGAGGTATACCTGCGATAGCGAGACATGCGATAAGGAATGCGATGTGGGTTATCGGCATATACTTGCGGAGGTTGCCCATGGCGTCCATCTCGTTGCTGTGCACCATGTGGATAATGGCGCCGGCGCAAAGGAAGAGCAAGCCCTTGAACATTGCGTGCGTAAACAAGTGGAACATTGACGCCATATAACCTATGCCCTCGTGAAGTTCCGGACGGGCTACGCCGAGCGCCGTAAACATAAAGGCAATCTGTGAAATCGTTGAGAACGCGAGCACGCGCTTGATGTCGGTCTGCGCGCATGCCACAACTGCGGCATAAAGCGCGGTGACTGCACCGGTGACGGTGATCAGGTCGAGCACCTCCGGTGTGCCGAGATACATCGGGAACATACGTGCCACCAAGAACACACCGGCAACAACCATCGTTGCGGCATGGATCAACGCCGAAACTGGTGTCGGGCCTTCCATTGCGTCTGGAAGCCAGATGTGCAACGGGAACATCGCTGACTTACCGGCACCGCCGATGAAAATCAGAGCCAACGCCCACGATGCGGCTGAACAGCCCATAAACGTAACGCCTGCCGAGCTTGTGAGGATTCCCGTTGGGTTCGACATCAGCGACTTGAAGTCGAACGTGTCGCAATAGTAAGCCAAAAGCATTATACCGATGAGGAAGCCGAGGTCGGCGAAACGAGTCACGATAAACGCTTTCTTCGACGCTGCCACAGCGGCTGCCTTCTCATAGTAGAAGCCTATCAGAAGATATGACGACACTCCCACCATCTCGAAGAAGATAAACATCTGGAAGATGTTGGTGGCAACAACGAGTCCGAGCATCGAGAACGTAAACAATGAAAGAAACGCATAATAACGCTGGAATCCCTTCTCGCCGTGCATATAGCCGAGACTGTAGAGATGCACCATGAACGAAATCGTTGAAATAACGATAAGCATCATCGCCGAAATCGGGTCAATATAGATGCCGAGCGTCACCTTCAAGTTCTCGCCGAACGTAAGCCATGTGGCATCATAGACCACCTGAGCCTGGCGAACTCCGTCGACAATATACTCTGGGCTGAAAAAATAGCTCAACGCAACTCCATAAGCCACAACGGCTGTGACGAGCATAGAGAGCGTTCCGAAAATTCCCGCAGTCTGCTTAGGCATCTTCATGCCTACAAGGCCGAGCACGAAAAACGTGAACAACGGCAGCAGAATTGTGATTATTGATAATGACAAGTCCATGAGCTTAATATTTCATTTTAGTTAAACTTTGGATATCAACATTCTTCACTGCACGGAATATGTTGATCACAATCGCAATCGCCAAAGCTGTCTCTGCCGCCGCGATGGCTATCGCGAACAGGGCAAAAAACATTCCCTCCATCTGCCCAGGGAAAAGAAAGCGGTTGAAAACCACAAAGTTGATGTCAACAGAGTTGAGCATCAATTCCAAAGAGATAAGGATGGCGATCAAATTCTTACGGGTGATAAAACCGTAAACGCCGCAGGCGAACATCACCAGACTCGGCACCAAATAATAAAGCATTGTCAAATCCATTGCAATTATCTTTTACGGGCGATTACCACACCACCGATTATACATGCCAATAACAACACACTGATTGCCTCAAAAGGCAAAAGATACTCAAACTTCTCGGTGCCAAGCAAGGCATGTCCGATTTTCTCCACTGTCACATCGCTGGTCGTCGACAGCAATGACGCTGTCTCTCCACCAAAGAATGAGAACAAGGCGTAGCCACATACGGCAACACCGGCAAGGGCTGCGATAAGTCCGAGTGTTTTACGTTTGGATGCCAAACGCTCGGCATTGTTGCCGGGTTTGCTTGTGAGCAGAATCGAGAATACGAACAGCACCAAGATACCGCCTGCATACACTGCTATCTGAACCGCGCCGAGAAACTCATATCCTAATTGGAAATAGAGTGCCGCCGTGGCAAAAAGAGTGAAAAGCAAGTAAGTGGCCGAACGCAGGATTTTGCGCGAAGTAACCGACAAAACCGAGAATACGATGATTGACAGTGCAATCACGCAATACACGATTGAATTACCTACTACATTCATATATACTTTATATTAATTTTTCTCTGTTGTTTCATTTTTAGGTGCCTCGGCGGCTTTCGCCTCCGCTGCTTTGGCTGCGGCCTCTTCCTTGGCCTTCTGCTGCGCCTTCCAAACCTCTACTGGGTCTTTTTCCGGAAGATAATTCAGCTGTTTCACAAGTTTCGAACGCGTATAAACCGCATGCTCAAACTTGTTGGTGAAGTGGATTGCGTGGTGCGGACATGCCGATACACACATCTGGCAGAACGTACAACTGCCAAGGTCGTACAAATATTTCACCAATACTTTTTTCTTCTTCCCGTCGGGCAGCTCCACCATCTTCGACTCGATGTGGATTGTCTGGTTCGGGCAGTTCATTTGGCACAATCCGCAAGCGATACACTTGTGGTTGCCTTTTTCATCATAGATGAGTTCCAACGTGCCACGAAAACGTTCGCCTACCGGCAAATTGTCTCTGTTGTCAGGATATTCCTCCGTCACCTTCTTCGTGACGAACTCCTTTCCTGTCACTTCCATTCCCTTCAAAAGGCTGACCATACCTTTGCCTAATCCGGTGAAGTAATCTTTTACACTACTCATAACTCTATTGTGTTCAGTCAACTGTTTTTTCTCATACCGGCATTCATAAAAATTCATTAAAAACATCCGGAAGGAGGTCCGGTATGTTTGCCTCCTTCCCGATGTTGTCTGTCATGTACTATTTCTCAACCTGGCCGCCGAGTATGTCGAGCAATTCTGTCGTAATACCCTGCTGACGCAGCTTGTTGTATTCCAATTTCAGAGAGTCGTGCAGCTTTACTGCATTGTCGTTGGCACTCTGCATTGCCATCACGCGCGCTGCCTGCTCTGAGGCGGCGTTCTGCCCAAACACTTCCTGCACAAGCGACAAAACGTAGAGCGGCAGAATAGCGTTATAGATCCGGTTGGCGTCGGGTTCGAAAAGATACGGACGGTTTGTCGGGCCATCGGCTTTGCCGAAGGATTCTGCCGACACTGGCAGCAACTGCTGCACGGTGAGCCGCTGCTTGCCTGCCGAAAGAAACTTCATCGACACCACTTCTACGCGGTCGGTCTTGCCGCCGACATAGTCGGCTTTAAGAGTGTCCACAAGACGGCGGATGCCGTCGATGCCCGATTTCGGACTGGCTTCGGTGCGCTCAACCGAAACACCGTCGCCGGCGACAACAGCGGATGCCTTGACAATCTTCTTGCCCACTGGCACCACGTTTATCATTACCGACGGGTTGGCTTTGCGCAATTCATTGATATGTCGGAGCAAGCCCTTGAAGATGTTGATGTTGTAAGCGCCGCAGAGGCCCTCGTCGCTGCCAAGCACCACTATTGTCACCGTCTTCACGTCTCGAACGTCAGTCAACTCGGAAGTATACTCGGCGTCGGTCTGCATAAGGTTGCCCATTATGCCCTGAAGCTGATTGCGGAAAGGCACCAAGCGGCTCAAATTCTGCTCCGCCTTGTGCATCTTTGCCGATGAAATCATCTTCATGGCGCCGGTGATTTTCTCCGACGACGCCACCGAACTGATTCTTCCCTTAAGTTCTCTTAACGTTGACATTACCTAATTCCGTTTCTTTATTGAGCATATTTAGCAGAAACTGCCTTGGCGGTCTCGGTCAGAATGCCCTCTACCTCGGCGGTCAACTGACCTGAACGAAGCACGTCGAGAACATCCGACTTGTGTCCTGCCTGCAGCATCTGGATAAACTCTGTTTCAAACTCTGCGACTTTGTCCATCGGCACTGCCGACAGCAGTCCGCGCGTTCCGCAGAAAATCACGGCAATCTGCTCCTCCACGGCCATCGGATGATACTGCGGCTGGATGAGCAGGCGTTCGTTCTTGCGTCCCTTGTCGATTGTGCGCGCCGTAACAGGGTCGATGTCGCCGCCAAACTTGGTAAACGACTCCAACTCGCGGAACTGCGCCTGGTCAATCTTCAATGTGCCGGCAATCTTCTTCATCGCCTTGATCTGAGCGTTGCCACCAACACGCGACACCGAAATACCGACATTGATCGCCGGACGGATACCGCTGTTGAACAAGCCCGACTCAAGGAATATCTGACCGTCGGTAATTGAAATCACGTTGGTCGGGATATACGCCGACACGTCGCCGGCCTGAGTCTCGATGATTGGAAGTGCCGTGAGTGAGCCGCCGCCCTTGACGATGGGCTTCAGTGCCTCAGGAAGGTCGTTCATGCTCTTTGCAACCTCATCGTTGTCGATAATCTTCGCTGCTCGCTCCAACAAGCGGGAGTGCAGATAGAAGATGTCGCCTGGATAAGCCTCACGTCCCGACGGACGCTTCAAAATCAACGACAGCTCACGATAAGCCACCGCCTGCTTCGAAAGGTCGTCGTAAACAATCAGCGCGTCGCGGCCGCTGTCGCGGAAAAACTCGCCGATAGCCGCGCCGGCAAACGGTGAGTAATAGCGCATCGCGGCTGAGTCGCTCGCCGATGCCGCCACAACAACCGTATAGTCCATAGCGCCATATTTCTTAAGCGTGTTGACAAGCGAAGCAATCGATGAAGCCTTCTGTCCGATAGCCACATAGATGCAATAAACCGGCTTGCCCTGCTCATAATTCTGACGCTGGTTGATAATCGTGTCGATAGCGATGGCGGTCTTGCCAATCTGACGGTCGCCGATGATAAGCTCGCGCTGACCGCGGCCGATAGGAATCATCGAGTCGACTGCCTTCAAGCCCGTCTGAAGCGGCTGCTTCACTGGCTGACGGAAGATTACGCCAGGAGCCTTGCGGTCGAGTGGCAGACGCATCAAAGAGCCCTCGATGGGTCCTTTGCCGTCAACCGGCTCGCCAAGAACGTTGATCACACGGCCCAACAGTCCTTCGCCCACAGGTATTGATGCGATTTCACCAGTGCGGCGAACCGACATATTCTCGGTCACTTCATTGACTTTGTCAAGAAGCACAACGCCCACGTTGCTCTCCTCAAGGTTCATGGCAACACCCGTAGCGCCGTTGTCAAACACCACGAGCTCGTTTGCCTCCACATTGTCGAGACCATAGACGTGAGCCACACCGTCGCCGACGTTGAGCACTGTGCCAACCTCCTCAAACTGAGCCTTGCCTTTAAGGCCGTCGAGTTGCTGCTTCAGTATGTCTGAAATCTCACTTGGGTCAATCATTTTTTATTTCTTACTTAGAAGTTTTAAACGCAATTTTCTTAAATCATTGCTCATCGAAGCGTCGAGCACCTCGCCGTCGACACGCACAGTGAAGCCTCCGATAAGGGAAGCGTCGACGCGCTGACGATATTCAAGGGTGCGGCCCTTCAGATGAGTTTGCACGGAGTCCTTGATTTTGTCCATGACAGCCTGGCTGAAGCTCGACGCTGTGGCAATCTCAACCTGTGAAATCTTGTTGACATCGCGATAGCGCTTGCCGTAAGCCAGTGCCATTGAGCGTATGAAGGATTCCCGTCCATGGCTGAAAACGAGTTTGAAAAACTTGTCCAGACACCCGTCGTTCTCCGCGCCCGACGCAACAAGCAGCAGCTGCTGCTTGTCGGCAAGCGGAAGAAACGGATTTTCCACCGCGCGCGACATCTGCGGATGCGCCTCATAGCCGGCGGCAAGACGCTCCGTCTGCTCATAGACGGCGGCGGCTTTGCCTGCTTCCTCGGCATAGAGGTGCAGCGCTTTGGCATAGCGGCTCGGAATCAGTCCTTCATTCATCTTTTACGATTTAAATTATTATCAATTTTTCGTTTCAATCTCATCCAGCAATTTGTCTACAAGCTGCGACTGAGCTTTTTCGTCAGCCATATGCTCACGGAGCAACTTCTCCGCAATCTGAATGGCGAATGTGCTAACCTCGTTGCGGAATTGCAGTTCGGCTTCCTTGCGCTCCTGCTCTATCGACACCTTAGCGGCTTCCATCACCTTGTTGGCCTCGACCGTTGCGGCTTCCTTGGCCTCCTCAATGATTTGTGCCTTCATTCGTGCCGCCTCGCGCAGAATCTCCGCCTGCTGCTTTTGCGCCTCAAGGATAAACTTGTCCGCCTCAGCCTTCGCATTGTCGACATGCTCCTTGGCCTCCTCTGCATATGCAACGCCCTTGTCGATCAAGTCGGCACGATCTGTCATCATTTTGATGATGGCAGGCCATGCAAACTTGCCAAGGAGGACGCACAGCAGCACGAAGACCACAAACATCCAGAATACCAAGCCAAATGCAGGCGTAAACAGTTCCATCTCTTAAGTTGTGCTTGATTAGATGAACAACGAAAGTACACAAACAATCACACCGAACAACGCCACACCCTCAACAAGGGCTGCGATGACGATCATATTACTACGAATGTCGCTTGCCGACTCCGGCTGACGGGCAATTGCCTCCATAGCGGCTGCACCGATCTTACCGATACCGATACCTGCAGCGATGGCTGCGATTGCTGCACCAAGACATGCACCCATTTTGTCAAGTCCCAAAGACATAACTGCTTCAGCAGCCTGCGCTAAAATCATTCCTAACATAGTAATTAAATTTTTAAATTGTTATTTTTTGTTTTTTTATTTTTTATTGGTTATGCGGCCTCCACCTCTTTTTTATCGTGATGCTCCGGCTCTGCCACAGCAAGAGAGATGAATAGCGTCGAAAGCATTGTAAACACAAACGCCTGAATGAAACTTACAAGCACATCCAGTAGAAGCATAAACAATGAGAAGAACACCGATACGGCGGTTGCGGCAGTCGTAACTCCCGCGCCAAACGGTGCGAAGATAAATATCAACAGCGTCAGCACTATCACTATCATATGACCGCCCATCATATTGGCGAACAGACGGACACAGAGTGCCGCCGGCTTGGTGAATATTCCAAAAAGCTCGATTACAGGCATGATTGGCAACGGAAACTTTAGTGCCAATGGCACGTCAGGCCAAAAAATGTCTTTCCAATAATGCTTGTTGCCTTTTATGTTGGTCACGACAAACGTGCATACGGCAAGAACAAGCGTCACGGCTATATTGCCGGTTAGATTGGCGCCTCCTGGAAATATTACTGCCAAACCCAACAGGTTCATAGTGAAAATGAAGAAAAACGCCGTCAGCAGAAACCCTGCAAACTTGGGGACCTTCTCTCCGAGTGTGTTCTTAAGCACGCCGTCGTAGATAAAACCGATGAGTGCCTCTACAGCGCCCATTCCCTTGCGGGGGGCTTTCATGCCGTTGCGCTTGTAATAGCGCACCAGCGACAGCATTACCGACAACACTATCAGTGCGGCTACTATCAAAGCTGCAACGTCCTTGGTTATCGACAAGTCGACCGGACGAAACTCTTTGCCGTCTGCCGCCACTTGCACCACCTTGCCGCTGTTGTCGCCCTCCGAGGCTATGCGGTAGACAACGCCATCGCCGGCGTCATAAGCCTCTCCGCCTGTAACCCTCGAAGAACTGAACACGTGCCAGCCGCCACGATTGTCGTTGACAATCACAGGCAGCGGAATGCGGTGCTCGTGTGAGAAAGGAACTTCCCAGCCGTAAGCGTCGCCGAGGTGTTCGAAAATGATTTCCTGAAGGTTCATTCCGCCCTCGTCATCCTTTCCGTCGCCCGACTTTGACGAAGCCTGCATCGGCAACGCCAACGCAAACATCATCAATACCATTATGGCAAGTACTTTCTTCATATTACTAATAGATACATACTGACACCACATTGCGGTCCACATCAACGATTCCTCCGGCAATATCCATCGTCTCGCGCTGCGCGTTGTCGGCTCTTTGATATTCAATAGTGCCTTTGGTCAGCGCCGACACAAGGGAGGCATGGTTTTCAAGCACGGTGAAAAGTCCGGACTCCCCCGGAAGTGTCACCAACGAAACCTGTCCGTCAAACAGAATCTGTTCTGCAGAAATCACTTTTAGTGTCATCTCGTTTGTTTTTATTATTGGTCAATCTCAGCAAGCAGTTTCTTGCCCTTCTCGATAGCCTCGTCGATGGTGCCGACATTGAGGAATGCCTGCTCCGGATATTCGTCGACTTCGCCGTTGAGAATCATCTTGAAACCGCGGATTGTCTCGCTCAGTGGCACCATAACGCCCGGAAGTCCGGTAAACTGCTCGGCAACGTGGAACGGCTGCGAGAAGAAACGCTGCGCACGGCGTGCACGGGCCACAACGAGTTTGTCCTCGTCTGAAAGCTCGTCGACACCGAGAATGGCGATGATGTCCTGAAGCTCATTGTATTTCTGAAGCAGCTGCTTTACTGCCTGAGCCACATTGTAGTGCTCCTCGCCGATGATGTTCGGGTCGAGAATACGCGATGTTGACTCCAGCGGGTCGACAGCTGGATAGATACCAAGCTCCGAAATCTTTCGGCTAAGCACGGTGGTGGCGTCCAAGAAGTTGAACGTAGTTGCCGGTGCCGGGTCGGTCAAGTCATCGGCCGGCACATAGATTGCCTGAACCGATGTGATGGAACCCTGCTTCGTCGACGTGATTCGCTCCTGGAGAGCGCCCATCTCCGACGCAAGCGTTGGCTGATAGCCAACTGCCGACGGCATACGACCCAAAAGGGCAGACACCTCCGAACCGGCCTGCGTGAAACGGAAGATGTTGTCGATAAACAGAAGAATATCCTTCGATCCTCCATCCTGGTCACGGAACTGCTCGGCTACGGTCAATCCTGAAAGCGCAACACGCAAACGGGCGCCAGGAGGCTCGTTCATCTGTCCGAACACAAGGGCAATCTGCGACTTCTTCAAAGCCTCGGCGTCGACATCCTCGATGTTCCACTCGCCTTTTTCCATGCCCTTCATAAACTTGTCACCGTATTTCAAGACTCCGCTCTCGAGCATCTCGCGCAGAAGGTCGTTGCCCTCACGCGTACGCTCGCCGACGCCTGTAAACACGGAGAAACCGTTTTGTCCGATGGCGATGTTGTTGATAAGCTCCATGATAAGCACGGTCTTACCCACTCCGGCACCACCAAACAAACCAATCTTGCCACCTTTCAAATAAGGCTCCAAGAGGTCAATCACCTTGATTCCCGTATAAAGAATCTCAGAACTGATCGACAAATCGTCAAACTTCGGCGCCGGCTGGTGGATAGGACGGCGATTCTCGTCCGACAAGGCTGGCAAATGGTCGATTGGCTGACCGATAACGTTCAGCAATCGTCCTTTGACCTGTTCTCCCGTCGGCACTGAAATCGGTTGTCCCATATTCTCAACCTCCATTCCGCGTCGAAGACCATCAGTCGCATCCATTGCGACGCATCTCACCGTCTGCTCACCGATGTGCTGCTCCACTTCGAGCAACAAGTCGGTGCCGTCTGGACGACCCACCTTCAACGCTGTGTAGATTGGCGGAAGGTCGTTTTTGTCGATGTCGAATGACACGTCGACCACAGGTCCGATTACCTGTGTGATCTTTCCTTTGTTGTTGGTCATTTCGTTTTACAATTAATAAACTTTTTATTTACTCTCTCTCAAAAAATAAATCTCTTACAAACTAAGTCCGAATGCTACCACAATGAGCATCAACACGAGGTTGAACAAATTGATTGGCAACAGATATTTCCACTCGAACGCAAGCAACTGGTCAATACGCAGACGAGGGAACGTCCATTTGAACCAGATGATGATAAACGACAACGCTACTGCCTTGGCTACAAACCATACTACCGACGGGATATAGTCCATCACGGCGTTGAAGCCTTCCCATCCCGGGATGTGCAGCGGCATCCATCCTCCGAAGAAGAGCAGAGTTGCCACGCCCGAAACGATGAAGAGGTTAAGATACTCAGCGAGGTAGAACAGTCCGAAGTGCAGACCCGAATACTCTGTGTGGTAACCGGCTGTAAGCTCTGACTCTGCCTCTGGCAAGTCAAACGGACCGCGGTTGGTTTCTGCCGTTCCGGCAATCATATAGACGATAAATGCTATGACGGCGGGAATGTGGCCCTGGAAAATGAACCAAAGGTCTTTCTGTCCCTCTACCAGACCGGTAACCGACATTGTGCCGCTGAGCAGCACGATTGTCATGATCGACAAGCCGATAGACAACTCATAGCTGATCATCTGCGCGCCGCTTCGAAGTGCGCCGATAAGCGTATACTTGTTGTTTGACGACCATCCGGCGAGCAAAATGCCGAGCACTCCTATCGATGAAACGGCGGTCAGGAAGAAGATGCCGATATTGAAATCAATAATCTGCAAGCCTTTTCCCCATGGAAGAACCGCGAATGCGGCAAACGACGCCACAATAACAAGGAACGGTGCCAAGTTGAAAAGAAACTTGTCGATATTGTTGAGCGGAATCAACTCCTTAATAAGAATCTTGAACATATCGGCGAAACTCTGGAGCAAGCCGAGCGGACCTACGCGGTTCGGGCCGAGACGACACTGGAACGCGCCGCAGACCTTACGCTCAAAATATATGTAGAACAGCGCCAACAATGCATAGACCACCAAAAGCCCGACACCGATAAGCACACATTCGACCACAGTGGTTGCCCATGCCGGCATGAAGCCGTTGAGCAGATTGTCAAACCATTCTGTGACTACTTTGAAGTCAAAAATCATATCTTTAAATTTTCTTTGTTACTCAATCTGTTATCTTTATCTGTCGATTTCAGGCACCACATAGTCGAGCGATCCGCCAATCGTAATCAAGTCGGCAATCTTCTCGCCGCGGGTCAAGTGATCGACAACGCCGGCAAGACGCAGACATGTGCCGTTGACCTTCATGCGGTAAGGCGACTTCTCGCCCTTGCTGTCGATATAAACACCGAAAATGCCTCGGCATGCCTCAACTTCCTGATACCAATGTCCTTCCGGAAGCTTGATAATCTTCGGCACCTTAGCGCAATAGTCTCCCTCTGGGATATTGTCGACAAGCTGCTCAAGAATCTTGCACGACTGCTCAATCTCTTTCAAGCGCACCAAGTAGCGGTCGAACGAGTCGCAGCCGTCAAGCACAACCTGCTCGAAATCAAGCTCGCTGTAGATGGAGTACGGATTGGTCTTGCGGAGGTCGCACGCCCAGCCCGAAGCACGTCCCGACGGACCTGCCACACCATAATCCACAGCATCTTCCTTCGACAGCACGCCCACACCTTTCAGACGGTTCTGGAAGATGATGTTGCCGGTCACAAGCTGATGGTATTCTTTCAAGCGCTCAGGCATGATTGCCAAGAACTCTTTCACCTTTTCCTGGAATGTTGGATACAGGTCGGCACGCACACCACCGATAGTGTTGTAGTTGAACGACATACGGGCTCCGGTTGTTGCCTCAAGGATGTCGAGGATTGTCTCACGCTCACGCATACCGTAGAACAGCGCGGTTGTGGCGCCAAGGTCCATACAGTAGGTTCCGAAGAACAACAGGTGGCTGGCGATACGCGACAACTCGTCGACCATCACACGAATCACCTGCGCGCGGCGGGGCACCTCGATGCCGAGAGCCTTCTCGATGCAGGCGCAGACGCAATGCTCGTTGGGAAGCGCCGAGAAGTAGTCCATACGGTCGTAGAAGTGGATGGTCTGCGGATATGTGAGTTTTTCGCAAAGCTTCTCCACTCCGCGGTGGATATAACCGCAATAGAGGTCGATTTTCTTCACTTCCTCTCCGTCGAGCGACGTGCGGAAGCGGAGCACGCCGTGGGTTGCCGGGTGCTGCGGACCGATATTCACGACAAACTCCTCCGGGCTGAAGATTGTAGCAGTCTTTTCTGTCACATTGCCTTCAGCATCTTCCACGTATGTAACTGTCGTGTCGTCGGTCTTCTCGTGATAAAGACGGATCGGATTGATTTCCGGATTCTCGTCGTAGTCCTTTCTTAAAGGGAAACCCACCCAGTCATTGCGCAGATACAAGCGGCGCATGTCAGGGTGGTTGATGAATTTTATGCCATAGAAGTCATACACTTCACGCTCTTCCAGACGGGCAATTTTCCACACGTCATAGACACTGTGAAGCATCGGGTTCTCACGGTCGGTTGTTGTCACTTTAACCGAAACCATAGAATAGTCGGATGTTGACTTTATATAATAGGTGCAGCCCAGAGCGTCGCCCCAGTCCTCTCCTACTACACATGCCAGCCAGTCGTAACCGGCTTTCTTCAATGTTTCGGCAACGGTGTGCCATTTTGCGTCGGGAACGACGGCCAATGCCACTTCGTTTTCCTCAAATACGGCTTCCGGACAAACCTTGCCTATTATTTCTTGTATATTTACCATACCTTAATATCTTATTCTTGTACGTGTTCCTCTTTCGCTATCTCTGGGTTCTCGCGGAAGAAGTCTTCGCGCGTGCGCTTGCGGTTAACTCCGCCAAAGAATTTTTCCACCTTGACTTTGCGCTGAAGCTGCATCAAGCCGTAGAACATCGCTTCCGGACGAGGAGGACATCCCGGGATGTAGACATCCACCGGAACAACCTTGTCAATACCTGTAACCACGTGGTAGGAGTTTTTAAACGGTCCGCCCGAAATCGCGCAACCGCCAACCGCGATTACATATTTCGGCTCGGCGAGCTGCTCATACAAGCGGCGGAACACCGGCGCCATACGATGCACGATTGTACCCGCAACCATCATAAAGTCGGCCTGGCGTGGGCTTGAACGTGCCACCTCAAATCCGAAACGCGCCATGTCGTAGCGCGCGGCGCCAAGCGAGATGAACTCAATACCGCAGCAGCTTGTGGCAAACGTCAGCGGCCACAAAGAATTGCTGCGACCCCAGTTGATCAACTCATCAAACTTGCCTACTACAACGTTCTGTCCGTTTTCCTTCAGCTCGTTGACCAAGTTCTCGATATACTCGTTGTCGTTGAAGTCTTCCCACTTCATTCCTTTAATCTTTACTTCCACTGCAACGCTCCTTTCCGCCATGCGTAAGCAAGGCCTAAGATGAGTACAAACAGGAACACACACACTGCGAGAATGCTCTCGACGCCCATACCTTTGGCAATCACCGCCCACGGAAACAGAAACACTGTCTCGACGTCAAACATCAAGAACAGAATGGCAAACAGATAGTAGCCCACCTTGAACTGAACCATACTGTCTCCTCGGGTAGGGATACCGCACTCATAAGGCTCGCCTTTTTGCGGAGCATATGAGCGTGGGCCTATCAACGCTGCCGTCGTCAAGCCCAAAACCACCAGTGCGACACCGGTGAGGACGGCTACCAAAGCCGTCGAGGTACTTTCGATACCAAATATTGACAAATCCATATCTAAAAATTACTTATAATTTCTATGTTAAACAATGCGCACAATACGGATTAACACACTAAAAACCAGCCGACAAAGCCGGCGGTCGTCAATTTGTTCCCCTATTCTGCGCTTTTAAGCCGTGCAAATATAGCAATTCTTTTGCTTAAAAAGGCATTAATTTTCAATTAATTCTCATCGCATCGACAAAAAAGCACTCATTCACCCCGTGCCGCAAAATCACCAAATCTTGTGATTGCGTGATTCGTAATGTTTTTGTTCCTTTGCAGCCGAAAATCAGTTACGTTTTGAAAGTTAGAATAATCATTTTCGCAACCGCCTCTCTGCTGGCTTCCGACGCATTCGCCACGCCGGCGAAGGCTGGATTCGACGCCAACCAATACGGCGACTCTATCATAAATCTGAAAGAAATCTCGGTGATTGCCGCCAAGCAGTCGGCCGACGCGGAAACAGCGGGTTCGGCGTCGACTCTGATATCAAGGGCGCAAATCGAGAGGCTCAACATCGCCAACGCTCGCGACGCAAGCTCGATTGTGCCAAACTTCTACATCCCTGAATACGGGTCGCGCATCACGTCGTCAATCTACGTGCGCGGAATGGGCGCTCGCATCGACCAGCCTGTAGTGGGGTTGGTGGTCGACAACGTGCCGGTGCTCAACAAGGACAACTACGACTTCGACATAGCCGACATCGAGAGCCTCCAGATGCTGCGCGGTCCGCAAAGCACTATGTACGGACGCAACACGATGGGCGGCGTTGTGTCGATACGCACTCTGTCGCCTCTTTCATTTCAAGGATGCCGACTGCTGCTTGAATACGGCAAGGCGAACACCACAAAGGCGTCCGTGTCGCACTACAGCCGGCCGTCGCGGTCGTTCGGAGTGGGCGGCAACGTTTCGGTCTACCACACCGACGGCTTTTTCCGCAACCTTAACAACGGCAAAACCTGCGACAAGGAGACATCGGGAAGAGCCATGCTCAAACTGGCGTGGAAGCCGTCCGACCGCTTTATAATGGAGAATATGGCGGCGGTGTCGATAAACCGGCAGGGCGGCTATGCCTACGAGTTTGCCGACACGCGCGAGATAAACTACAACGACACATGTTTCTACCGCCGCACGTCGGTAATCGACGGTCTGACAATGAAATGGCGTGGCGAGAACATTGAGCTGACAAGCAGCACGAGCTATCAGTTCATCGACGACAATATGACGCTCGACCAGGACTTCCTGCCGTTATCGTATTTCACCATGACACAGAAGAAGACGGAGCATGCAGCCACGCAGGACGTGATTGTCAGCGGATCGGCTGCCTACGGCAAACTGCGATGGATAGGCGGAGCGTTCGCTTTCTTCAGACACATGAAGATGCTGGCGCCGGTCACGTTCAAGGACTATGGCATCGAGTCTCTGATTGCAGGAAAATGGAATGAGATGAACCCATACTACCCCATCGTCTGGGACGAGGACAGCTTCGTGCTCGGCTCGGGATTCACTATGCCGTCGGCGGGAGCGGCAGCCTACGGCGAGGTGTCGTATGCGACCCGCAGGTTTACGCTGGTGGCGGGCTTGCGATTCGACTACGAGCAGTCGCGGCTCGACTACACAAGCGACTGCTCGACAAGCTACACCGTGATGCAGCGTGCCGGCGACGGCTCGCTAAGCCCTTATGCGTTCCACCCCGTGGAAATCCACAACGGCGGAAGCCTGAAGCGGTCGTTCACGCAGCTGCTGCCCAAAATCTCTGCCTCATACTCAATCCCGTCGCGCCACGAGGCGAAAGTAAGACTGACTGTTGCCAAAGGCTACAAGGCGGGAGGATTCAACACGCAGATGTTTTCCGACGTGCTGCAGCAGCAGCTGATGGAGAGCATGGGCATCGGACGCCGCTACGATGTGGACCAGGTGGTGGGCTACAAGCCTGAAAACAGCTGGAACGCCGAATTGGGAGCTTTGATAAAGACTGCCGACAAACAGTTTTCGGCAAGCGTCACGGCTTTCTACATCCACTGCCGCGACCAGCAGCTGACGGTGTTTCCCGAAGGCGACATTACAGGACGCATAATGACCAATGCCGGAAAGGCGCGCAGCGCTGGCATCGAGGTGTCGGTTGCCTACAGCCCGGTGGAACGGCTGACGCTCAACGCTGCTTACGGATATACCAACGCTAAGTTCTTAGAGTTCAACAACGGCAAGGAGGACTACTCCGGACGTTTCGTGCCCTACGCTCCGCAAAACACCATTTTTGCCGCTGCAAACTATCTTATCCCCGCGCAGTTCGGACCGCTGCGCTACATCTCGACGGGACTGTCGACACAGGGCATCGGCAAAATCTACTGGAACGAAGACAACTCTACGGCACAGAACCTATACTTCAAGCTTGACGCGAGCGTCAAACTTATCTGCAACAAGTTTTCCGTGGATTTATGGGCAAAAAACATCACCGCCACGCAGTATTCCACGTTCTACTTCGTTTCCATTCAGCACGAGTTCCTGCAACGAGGCAAACCCGTGCAGTTTGGAGCTACTCTGAGAGTGAATATTTAAAAACATAAAAACTACAACTACAATGAAGAAATTAATTTCTCTTTTCGCCATTCTCGCAATGGTGTTCTCAATGCAGTCATGCATCAATTCAGGCGACACTCCCGACGCGACACAGACAATTGCGCTGAAGGGCTACAACCACATCCACGAGCCTGCCAAAGTCGACGCGCCTCTGCGCAACAAGGCGGCAAAATACGAAATGGACATCAACCTTTCACAAATGACGATGACACTCAAAGCAACCGGCGCCATTGAGAGCGACGGAGAGGAAATCTCGCTCGTGTTCAACAACATCGCATTGAAATACGACCAGACCAACGGAGGCTTCTCCTTCTCTCTTCCGGAGGCAACCCCTGTTGCAAGCGACGGCAACAACTACAAGGTGACCGACCTCAACGGTTCAATCGCAGCTTACGCTCTAAGCAACTCAACAGCATCGTCGATGGTCACCGCCATCACAGTGTTGCAGATCAGCTATACGGTCAACGACAAATACGACATTTTCGCCACGCTTCAGACATCGACAAGCGCGACACCGGAAATCTACTACACCAACTGCTCTACAACGACATCGGCTGAGGGCATCGCTCCGTTTACAACAACCGTGACAACCTATCTTGTAAACTTCATCACGTCGACAAAGGCAAACGTGACCATCGTTTCAGCTCAGTTCGCACAGAGAATGCCGCAGATGACGATGGTGTTCCCCGATGTTGATGTCGAGATGACGGCTTCAGGCTACGTATTCAAAGCCGACGAGCTGATTCCGAAAATCAGCGACACTCCGATGCCAAGCCACAAAGTGACAAACTTCCGCATGGAAACATCCTCAAAGGGTGCGGTTGCAAGCGTTGCGTTCAACTGCAACATCAAAGGCCTGAACTATTCCGTTGCTGCAATGGGCAAACTGCTGCCTTCTGTCAAGCAAAACTCTGAGAAATAGGCATCTGCAATAAAATAGTCAAAACGGCATATCCTGTTGCGGATGTGCCGTTTTGACTATTTTAAAGTTTTTTATAATCTGATTTATTTCTAAATTTGGATAGTTCTGCAAAAATAGCGTACCTTTGAAATATATTATGCTCATCGACGATACTGAAATAGTCAAAAGGCTTCACGACCCGAAACAATGCAGGGAGGCATTCACTGAGATCATCAAGACCTACAGCGAGCCACTCTATTGGCAAATACGACGCATGGTGATGAACCATGACGACGCCAACGACTTGCTGCAAAACACGTTTCTGAAGGCTTGGTCAAACATAGAGAACTTCCGCGGCGACGCGAAGCTCTCCACCTGGCTGTATAAAATCGCCATCAACGAGTCTATTACGTTCATCAACAAGGAAAAGCAGAAACAAAACATTTCAATCGACGATGACGACTCGTTTCTCGTAAACTCGCTCGAAAGCGACCAATGGTTTGACGGTGACGAGCTGAAACTGTTGCTGCAAAAAGCCATCGCAACCCTGCCCGAGAAACAGCGCATGATTTTCAACATGAAGTATTTCGACGAGATGAAATATGAGGACATGTCGGAAATCCTCGGAACTACGGTGGGCGCGCTGAAAGCTTCATACCACCACGCTGTAAAAAAAATTGAACTTTTTTTCTCGCAGAATTAAACCATACGGCATTAACTAAGTCAAAACGGTACTATGGACAAAAAAAGCGACATATTAACCAAAGTTGGCAAAGATGCGGGTTTCAATGTGCCCGAAGGCTATTTCGCTGATTTTGCGAAGAAAATGGCTGCATCACTGCCCGAAAAGCAGATTCCTGCCAAGCGGAAGCCTACGCGCTGGTTGCGTATCCGTCCGTATGTCTACATGGCGGCTATGTTTGCCGGTGTATGGTGCATGGGATATCTGTTCAAAGATTTGAAGACTCGCAGTGGCGAAATCGCCGCCGAAGGTCAGATTGCAGAAGCGATGAAGGACAAAGACATGTGGAATGAACTGGAAAAATCCGGAACAGTGTCTATCGACGACCTTCTGAACGACACAATCGGCATTGACACTTCAATGGATTTCGACACTACGGCAAACTAATTTAAAAATCGACATGATTCGCAAATCAACCCTTATCTCTTTTCTTATCGCAATAATCCTTGCGCCCTGCGCTCTGGCGGCTCAAAGCACGGCGGCTCAACGGGCGAGATGGATGGAGCAAATAAGAAAAACTAAATTTGAATTCTTCACCAAAGAGGTGAATCTGTCAAAAGAGCAGCAAAACCAACTGTTTCCGCTATATGAGGAAATGGAAAAGACCATCTACAAGATGAACAGCGAAGCGGAGGCTCTGATGAAAAAAACGGCTGCCGACACAAATGCATCCGAAACTGAATTTGAAGCGGCGGCGACAGCAATGGCTAAAACCACTCTACAACAGGGTGAGATTGAATTGGATTATTTCAACAAGTTCAGCAAATTCCTGTCTAAAAAGCAACTTTTCCTGCTAAAGCAGGCGGAAGAAAAATTCACCCAATATTTGCTGAAACAACGACGCTCGAAATAACAAATCGAAACAGACATGGCACAAAGCGCTTCTTGCATAGACAAATGCTTGAGGCGCTTTTTTGTTACAACAAAACATAAAAAACTATGAGCAAACTACTTTTGGCTGCCGGAATGGCTCTTATCTGCGGTGCTGCGGCATGGGGCAAAAACAACGTTCCTGATTTCAGATATCCGGAAACCGTGATCAACGACGCGACAAAGCAAATAGAGAAAGCCGACAAGAAGGGAAACCACAAGGCTCTTGTCGACGGACTGGTGCGCCTCTCTATCGCAAAATCGCAAATATCAGCCGACTATATGCCGGAACTTATAAACCACGTGGACAGTTTCGCTGCAAGAGTATCTGACGTCAGGGCAAAATCGCTGCTGCTTGGTCTGGAGTCCGACATTGTGGTTGCGGCATACCAGCACGAAAGCTACAAATACGACTCCCGTCAGAAAGCCGGCGACGTGCGTCCATCCGACCCTCGGGAATGGTGCCGGGAGGACTATGAAGACCGAATCATCGAGCTGACAGACTCGATTTTGTACCACCGCACGGAGCTGCTCGCCACGCCGGTGAAGGACTATGAGAGCATCCTTGAGATGCCGAATGTGTGTCCGGAATTTGTCCCTTCGCTCTATGACATGCTCGCCCACCACTGCATCGCCAAAATCAACGACTTGGCCGACTCTTATCCCAACGACAATGAAAACGGCGCTGCAAGGCAATGCGTGGCAGGCATCTACGCCAGCCTGCTGGCAAGCCATGAGGAGGGTTCAGCCCCGTTTATCTACTCGGAGCTGCAACGCATCAAGGACTCCGAAAACAACAGCAAGGCTGCAGAAGCGGAGCTTAAAGCCCATCTTCTCGACCTTGCCGACAAATACAAGGACTCTCCCTATTCCGTGGAGATTCTGGACTATCTGGTCGACTTGGATTCAAGCCCCAGGACGGTGGCTCTTGCGCGCAAGGCCGTTGCACGCCACAGCAATTATCCGCGCATCAACGCGTTGCGCAATTTTCTGAAGCGCATCGACCAGCAGACAATGGGCATAAGCTACTCAGAAGCGGCAAAACCAAATGAGGAAATCTTGATTGACATCAACAAAAAGAATGTAGACAGAATCACTATACGCGCATATTCCGTCGACGGAATCTCCGACATCAGGATGAAGGACCTGAAACAGATGAAGCCAATGATGGAATGGTCGGCAAATCTTAATGCCGACGACCGTCAGACGGTGCGCTTCCCCGGACTGCCGACTGGAAGATATATTCTTGTCCCTGAATTCATTGACAGAAACTCCCACAGAGCCGTTATCACCGATCAAACGCCATCGGTTCTCACGGTGTCGGCTATCGACATCATGATGGTGAACCGCATCAACGGCGACTATTTTCTGATGGTGGTCGACACCGACTCTTCAAAACCTATCGAGGGAGCCACCGTGACCGTACGCAAGGACGAGGACGGAAAAATTGTCAAAAGCCTTCGCACAGACGCCAACGGCTATGCCATGCTCAACAGCCTCAACGACTACGGCTATTACTATTTCCAGGCAATCGTAGGCAACGACCACAGCCGTTCATTAAGCACTTGGCTCAACAACACTTCAACCGACGACAACCGACACTTGAAAGCGTCTGTGTTTACCGACCGCGGCGTGTATCGCCCCGGCGAGACGGTCAACTTCGCTGTAGCAGCCTACATTTCGGGGGTGCGTTTCCTCGAAACGGCCAAAAAGAAATCGCTGACAGTGGAATTGCAGAACACTGCCGACAAGACCATCGCGTCACAAACACTGCAGACGGATGAATTCGGACGCGTCAGCGGATCGTTCACGCTGCCGACCGACGGACTTACGGGCACGTTCCAGCTTGTTGTCGTTTCCGGCGACATGCCTGTGGTGTGGAGAAACATCGAGGTAAGCGAATACAAGGCGCCTACGTTCTTCATCGAAATCGACCGTGAAAAATCAGAGCTGTCCGACCTCCGACACGTCCTGATAAAGGGAAAGGCCATGACATTCTCACAGATGCCTCTCGCAGAGACAGATGTAAAAGTGGCGCTGAGCGAGAGTTTCTCATGGTGGTGGGACGATATGGACTTTTCCGACTACGAGACAACCGTCGCTACCGACAGCAACGGCGAATTTTCAATCTGCGTGCCGGCGGAATGCTTCTCTGCCGCCAAAGGCGAAATCTTTGTCAATGCCAAAGTTTCTGCCACCGACAGCCGAGGCGAGACACAAACGGCTTCAGCAATACTGAAAATGGGAAAAATGGCGTCGCTGCCAGAACTTTCCGACATCACCGCCAATGCCGACAAGCCGGTGGCGCTGAGCCAGGATTTGAAAAATTTCGACAATCTAACATACGAAATCACCGACTCCGCTTCAAACGTGGTGAAAAAGGGCTCTCTGTCGCCCGACAACATCACGATTGATGCAAACAACATTGCATCAGGCGAATACACCGTCACGGTATCAATACCCGACGGCAGTGGCAGCACGTCGTTCCTGTTGCGGCTCTACCGCTTCAGCGACGCAATGCCCGCATTCGACACTCCGATGCTCGTCGACAAAGACGCCGACATCAAGTGCGCCGCCGACGGCTCGTTCGCTCTCAATTGGGGAAACAGCAGGCCGCATTGGTTCTTCTACGTGATTGCCTGCGACGGAAACGTGACCGACTACGGCTGGCACCATGCCGAGGCAGGAATGCATAAATTCACGGGCAAGGCTGAATTTGCGCCGCGCGGCTCTTCGTGCCTGTGCCTCTACTGGACCGACAAGCACGAAACGAAGTCGGCATTCATCACGCTTACTCCAGCCACGCCTCAAGATTCAATTGAGATTGTTGCCGAAACTTTCCGCGACAACATCACCCCGGGCGGCAAGGAAACCTGGAAACTGCGCATCAAGAACAACAACGGCAAAACGTTTCGTTCGGCTGTGATTGCCAACATGTATGACGCGGCGTTGAACTCGATTTGCATAAACACCTATCGTTTCAGCCCGACATATACAACCGCCGATGAGTACTGGCAGGATTTCAGAGATCCAAGCGATTGCCACTCAATCATATACTCTCCTCTACAGATGCTTGATGTAGCAACCTTTGTCGCCCCATGGCTGAACTACTACGGCCGTCAGCTTGACTATGACTACGCTGTTTTCGAATGCAATTCGGCTCCTTTACGCTGCTACGCCGCCGCGCCAATGGCCGACGCAAAGCTCGAGGAAAGTCTCGTCACAAAGGAGTCAAAGACCGACGCCGAGGCAACAGAACCCGACAGACAGCAGTCTGCCAATCTCCGCGATGAAGGCATAAAGACTGCGTTCTTCCTGCCCGGACTGGTGACAAACGAGCAAGGCGAGGTGACATTCACGTTCGATGTGCCAAACCGCAACACGCAATGGCAATTCTCGGCTGTGGCATATACCGACGACTTGCACGCCCACTACATCAACCGCATCGTGTCGGCTGCCAAGCAACTGATGGTGCAGCCAAACCTGCCGCGTTTTGTGCGCGAGGGCGACTGTGTGACAATCTCTGCCGCCGCACAAAACAACACCGACACTGAGCAGACCGTTGACGTGGTCATCGACATAAACGGGCAGAAACATGCGTTCAAAGGCATCGTGCTGCAGGCCAAATCATCAAAGACGGTAACCGCCTCTTTCAACGTGCCTGCCTCGACGGAAGTCTTCGTGACAACAAGCGTTTGTCAAAACGGCCGCACCGCCGACGGGCAGCGCGACCGCATAGCCGTGCTTCCGGCAACAACCGATGTCGTGGAAGCTTCGCCGTTCTATATCACTGCCGACAAGAGCCGTGCCGACATCACCATGCCACACTTCAACCACGACGGTCGACTGACACTGGAGTATGCCGACAACCCTGCTTGGTATGCCGCTTCGGCTCTGCCTTCAATGCAGCAGACGGCGGAAACGGCGACAGCCCACATCGTGAACTACTACGTAGCCACCGTGGCATCGCGCATCGTTGCCGACAATCAGGAGATTGCCGACGCTATTGCCGCATGGCAGAAATCGCCGTTGAAATCTCGGCTTGAACAGAATGCGGATTTGAAAACCATTGCGCTCGACAACACGCCGTGGAGCCGACGCGCCGAGACGGAAACCGACATGATGGCGCACATTGCCGACATTGCCGACCCTGCTACAGTACAGTACCGCCAACAACGTGCGCTGACCGCCCTCAACGACCTTCAACGCCCCGACGGCGGATTCGAATGGTTTCGCGGTTGCCGCAGCTCGATTTGGACCACAGAGGAGGTGCTGAATCTCTTCGGCTACCTTAACGAGATGGGCTACTACCCTGCCGACGACGCAATTGCACAACAAATCGTGAAGCGTGCGGTGGAATATTGCGACAACTATTACAACAAGATGAGCAAACGCGAGGGCGCGACGCGCAAAAGCGTAATTGCCAGCGCATCCGACTATATTTTCATCCGCTCGATGCTTCCTGTGGCAGCTCCTGCCGACTCCATCAAGTGGATTGCCGACGGCGTAGTCGACATGGCGGCGTCAGGCTGGGGCGACTACAGCATAATGGGCAAAGCCAAAGTCGCAATTCTGCTTGCAAACAGCGGCCGCAACGACGTGGCTCGCAACGTTGTGGAATCGCTGCGCCAATTCGCCCGCAAATCGGGCGACAGAGGCACATACTGGGACATCGATGGCATCGACAAGGTGACACTCGCATCGACGGCTCTGAAGGCTCTCAACAAAGCGAATCCCGACGACCCGATGATCGACGACGTGCGCCACTGGCTGTTGCTCGCCAAGGAAACGCAATGCTGGGGAGGCGCAACAAAGGCGTGCGACGCCATCAACGCTCTGCTCACCACCGGAAAAAACTGGACTGCCGCAGTGCGCAAAGCTCCACAAATCAAAGTTGGAAACGTCAAGATTGACACCGACGCCGCAACGCCCTACTTCGGATACATCAGACGAAGCATCGACATGAAACGCAACGATGGCAGTATCAGCATCCGCCGCGACAAGGGATGTCCGGCATGGGGAGCGGTATATTGCCAATACAATGCGCCCGCCGACAGCGTTAAGAGCCACGCAAACGCCGACATACGTATCGAAAAACAGTTCTACGTCTACAACAGTGCCAACACGCTGCGCCCCGATGCCACAACGGAATTTGCCGTTGGCGACCGCATACAAGTGCGGCTCACAATCCGTTCGGAGCGCGACCTCGACTTCGTGGCGCTCACCGACAACCGTGGTGCATGCTTCGAACCGGCAGACCAGCTGAGCGTATACGAATGGCAAGACGGCACCGGATCATACCGCGAGACGCGCGACTCGGCAACCAACATCTTCTTCAGCCACATCAGCAAGGGCACATACGTGATCACCTACGACGTCTACGCCAACAATGCCGGCACATACACCAGCGGTATCGCTTCGCTGCAATGCCAATATGCACCGGCTCTCACAAGCCACTCCGCAGGTGCCACGCTGACTGTTGAATAATCCGTCATTCCACAAGCAACAAAATCTCCACCGAAGCATCGCTCCGATGGAGATTTTTTGTTCTAAAAAAGAATTACTACTTTTGTATGTCGTTCTTCTAAAGATAAGTATCGACAATTTTTAAAACACAACCGCTATGAAAAATTTGCTTTTATCTCTTCTGATTGCCTTGTCTTTCATCTCAGTCAATGCGCAAAAGTACGCTGCAAACTTAGATATGACGGTAATTAAAAATTACAAAAAATTCGAGAAGTCGTATGAGATATATTCTATAAAAAAAGGCTCTACATACCACGTTGACAGCATCTACCAAATCACCACACCAATTCCTAATGAGAACAATGCCAATCTTTCTTTTTACATGAATACACCAAATGCAATACTTGAAGTCGACAAAGACATTGTGAAACACATCAAATTTGACACCCCCGACATCCGTTCTTTTTGGAATGCCAAAGTTATAACAACCGTATTGCCCCTTTTGACACAGAAAGGCTCACAATATGAGCTCAGGAGCGAGATGGAGGAAGAGGCTTTTGATTTTATCAACAAAATGCAGGACAACGGGCTTGAGCTAAGCGACCCTTATCTTGAAAGCTACATCTACGGATTGATTGCAAAAATAGCTCCGGAAAGCCTTGTTGACGGCAGACCATGCAATGTAAATCTTCTTATTGTCCAGCAACCGAATCCGATTTCCCTAATTTATCCAAATGGAACAATTGTGCTTAGCACCGGGCTGATTTCCTGCCTGCATTCAGAGGATGAACTTGTTGCTGTCTTGGCAAACGAGATTTCCCATTTCGTATTGGACCACAGCGTGTTCAACGTAAACAAAAGCATCAGCCGACAGAAAAGACAGGAATTCTGGGCAGGACTGGCAACTGTAGCCACCGCCGCAACAGAGGTTGCCGTCGCTGCAAAAACTGGATATTATGTGCCAGGAGTTCCAACTCTGGCAATGGCTGTCGCCACTGCCGAAATTTCTGACAAAGTTGTAGACCACTTGGGCATGAATTTCAATCGGGAGCAACGCCTTGAAGCGGATTCTATCACAAAAGATGTGCTGCGGATGCTTAACTACAACGAGAGCGCACTCTGCTCCGCCCTTAAAAGAATAAACAACCGATTTTCTGAAAACCGAATTTTCCTTGGCAACATAAACAAGGCTAAAGACATCTCCCTACCTGCCCGTATTGACAATCTTGGCAACACCGAGCTTCTTCCTGCCAACAAGCGATATGAACAAATCATTTCTTTTGCAGTAACGTCTCTTGTAAACATGCAGTTCAACATGAGGCATTTCAGGCAAGCAATAGCCCTCGCCGACCAAAACATAAACAATGGCGTTGCCTGTGCCGACGACTATCTGCAGAAGGCAAACTGCTTGCTGTTTCTAAAAAACGACCGACAGACAAACATTGAAGCAAACCAATTAATCGAAGAAGCAAAGAAACTGGACGCTCAGAATGTAAACATCTATCGTCTTACCGTCCTGATCGCTCTCAGAGAAGACAATTACGACCTTGCAATCACCTTATTGCATCAATATCTTGAAATTCTTGGAATTGACGCAGACAAGCCGACTGAAGGCCAGTTCAATTATCGTAATTCCGAATCGTACTGGGCTTTGAATATGCTTAGCAAGATACAGGCTATGAGAGCAAGCCGATAACGTCAATCGACGGATTTATGTCAAGCAATTGCTTGACAAACTGATGTTTGCTCCGAGGGGAGATTACCACCGAGCGGCGACCGGCACGCACCTCTATGCGGTCGAGCGACGCCGCCGGTGACGAAAGGATGGTGCGCGTCGGCTTTACCGACGTGATTTTATGGATGTCGAAAGTTTCAATGAATATCCAACAGCAGACCACGCGCAACTTGTCGCCGCTGATTTCATAACGGATGCTGAACACAACCGACACAACCAGTGCCAGCGACAGCAGGCACGCCGTCAGCGCACCCCACGAAAAATCGAAGAACAGCCCCGGCACGCATGCGGCAGCCATAATGCCTACCGACAGCGCCACAAGCCACACGTCAACTTTCGACCGGTAGACAGTCATTATCTTGTCATTGAGAACGAACGGGAAGCAATCCGATAATTGTCGACAAACACTTCCACATGATATGAGCCTTTCGACAAGGCTGTCGAGATGTTGTGGTAGACGGTAAGTGACAATTCACGCTGGTCGTATTCCACGGTTTTCTTTTCTGTATACACCACATTGCCGCCCTCAAACGGGAATGTGCGTCCGCCACCAAGCACCGTACCTTCCGGACTCACGATGCGCACGTAGAACGTTTTATGTCCTACCGGAGTTGAGTTGTTCTGTGGTATTGTGAACGACACTACAAGTTGTTTTGCCTTGTCAATCTTCTTCTCCACCTTTCCCTTCTTGTTTACAGCAACAAACGACAATCCCGTAAGATTGAGCTTCTCCGCCAGCTGCATACGCTCGTTCAAACGCTGGTTTTTCTGGCTGTAGTCAGAAACGGTGGTCGACAGCTGCTGGTTGCGCGACTGCAGCTCCTCGTTCTGACTCCGTAGCGCCGTGTTTTCCTTGCTCAGCGAGTCAATAACCTCCACATAGTGGCGGAGCAATCCTTTGAGTGTTGAAATCTCGCCTTTAAGCTCCTTTATACGCTTGCTGTTGGTGGCCTTCTCCGATTTCAGTTCCGCAAGCAGTTTCTCCACCTTGTCCTTAGCCTGCGAATATTGTTCGAGCAGCGAATCGTTTTTCAGATACTGCGCCTGATTCTCATATTGTTGAAACTCTTGATTGAGCGCTTCTGTCTCACCCGCGAGTTGCAGTTTCTCGTTCGCAAGTTTCAAAGAGTCAAGTTGCTGCTGCATCTTGTCCTTATCAGAGCCGCCACACGACGACACTCCCATTACAAGCAGACCAATCAGAGCCACGACAACCAATATCGCTCCGACACGCACCATGCCGGCAGCCTTTTTCATTTCCTTGTTTTCAAATTTTTCAGATTTCATATCCGTAAACGTAAAAAATCACCGCAAAGTTACAAAGATTTTCAGTAAGAAAACGCATACATCCAAAAATTGTTTCAACGGATTGAAGATTACATTATTTCTTCGTACCTTTGCAGAAGAAACCGACAGTACTCAGCGACTATCATAATGAGCGACTTTTTATCCCAAAAGATATTCAACGTGCCTGCGTTCAACCAGGCATTTTCTGCCAGCGGATTGCCTTTGGCGCAAACCACAACGGCACAAACATCAAACGCACAAATTTCAGAGCAACAGCAGCCGTCAAACGGCGAAACGAGCATGATTTCCGACCTCGGTATGATTCTCGTGGTGGCGGGCATTGCCACCGTGCTGTTCAAGCGGCTGAAGCAGCCCGTTGTGCTGGGCTACATTCTTGCCGGTTTTCTCGTGGGTCCGCACTTCGGCTACTTCCCCACCGTTGTCGACGAGGCCAACATCGACTTCTGGGCAGAGTTGGGAATCATCTTCCTGCTGTTCTCGCTCGGTCTGGAGTTCAGTTTCAAGAAATTGCTCAACGTAGGAGGCTCGGCTGCGGTGACTGTGCTTGTCATCGTGGTGGGAATGATGGCAACCGGCTACACTGCCGGACGGATGATGGACTTCACCAACATCAGCAGTCTTTTCCTCGGCGCGATGCTGTCGATGTCGTCGACAACCATCATCATGAAAGCGCTCAGCGACTTGAATATGAGCCACCGGCGGTTCACGCCACAGGTGCTTGCCGTGCTGATTGTGGAAGATTTGTTTGCCGTCATCCTGATGGTCGTGCTGTCATCGATAGCCGTCAACAACAGTGTCAGCGGCGAAGACCTTTTGTGGAGCGTGTTCAAACTGTCATTCTTCCTCATCCTGTGGTTTCTTGTGGGTGTCTACATCATCCCCACATTTCTCAAGCGCCAACGCCGCTTCCTCACCAACGAGCTGCTGCTCGTGCTGTGCATCGGGCTGTGCTTTCTTATGGTGATAGCATCCACCTATTCAGGCTTCTCGTCGGCACTCGGCGCCTTCGTCATGGGCTCTATTCTTGCCGGCACCAGCGAGGCTGAACGCATGTCAAGAGTAGTGGCCCCGGTAAAGGATTTGTTCGGCGCAATCTTCTTCGTGTCGGTAGGCATGATGGTCGACCCACAGGTGCTGTCCACCTACACCGTGCCAATCCTCATCCTCTCGGCAATAGTGATTGTCGGCATGATTGTGTTCGGCACAGGAGGCATGCTTATCACCGGACAACCGCTGCGCATTGCCATCGAGTCGGGATTCTCGCTGGTGCAGATTGGAGAGTTCTCGTTTATCATCGCCACTCTCGGCACGTCGCTCGGTGTGATCAACAAAACGCTGTATCCGATAATCGTGTCGGTGTCGGTAATAACAACGTTCTTCACCCCATATTTCATAAAATTCGCCGACCCCGTAGACCGCTGGGTGGAAAAGCATCTGCCGGCACGCTTGCTTGCTCTCATCGCGCGCTACAGCCAGTCGCAGACACGCAACGAGTCGGAGGTGACGCTGCTCTGGAAACAGGCTTTGCGGCGCACGATATGGCGGTTGCTGATCTACTGCGTGGTGCTCGTTGCAATCTTACAGCTGTCGGCGCATCTGCTGGCACCGCTGATGGAGTCGTTTATGAGAACAGGAACGGCAAAAGCGTTCACCGTGGGCATCACCCTTGCAGCAATGGCACCGTTTCTGCTTGCGCTCTGCTATCCGAGCACCAAGAAATGGGAACGCACAAAACTGAAAAGCAGCGTGCATTCCAACGTGCCGTTCATAGCCATGCGGCTTGTGCGTATCGTCATCGCTTTCAGCTTCTTGGTCTATTTCTTGTTCACGTCCTACTCCCACGCTCTTGCAATCTCCATCGGCGCGGCACTGTTCGTGCTGGTACTGATATATTTCTCAAAGTCGGTAAGGAAACACATGAACTACATCGAGAATGTGTTTATCGCCAACCTCAACGAGCGGGAGTTACGGCGCAGCGGACGCAACAACAACCTTGTCAGCGACATGCACCTCGCCTTTGTCAACGTGGGCTACAACTGCCCGTTTGTGGGTGAGAAACTGGCATCGTCAAACATCGGCCACCTCTTCGGCGTAAACGTGGCAAGCATCCAGCGTGGCGACCGCACAATTCCGATTCCCGGCGGCTCGACACGAATCTTCCCGGGCGACACTCTCGGCGTGGTCGGAACCGACGAGCAGATACAGCATCTGCTTGAGACGATAGAGCAGGCAAACACCGGCGCGGCAAACACCGATGAAAATATCGACATTGAATTCACGAGTGTGCTGCTGTCGGAAAACTCGCCGCTGAACGGCAAGAAAGTCGCCGACGTCGACCTGCGCGGGCAATACTCCGCTATGCTTGTATCGATTGAGCACGCCGACGGGACATTTGAGAACCCAAAAGCCGACAGCATAATGCACGAAGGTGACAACATCTGGCTTGTCGGCGACAAACGGCAAATACCTAAACTCGCTTAACTATAACAATAAAAAAACAGTAGTTTAAATGAATTTCACCAACCTACCAACCCTTGACAATTTCTTCCACGCCTCGGTGTCGACACCGGCGGCTGTGGAATCTGCCTCGCTAAGCACGTCGGTGCCCGCGGCAGACACCGCGCCAAACAGCGGCGAAGAGCATGTTGCCACAGGATTGATATCCGACCTCGCTTTGATATTGATTGTGGCCGGCATTGCTACTGTTGTGTTCAAACGCCTAAAACAACCCGTGGTGCTTGGCTACATCGTTGCCGGCTTCCTTGTCGGTCCGCATTTCGGATATTTCCCGACGGTGATCCACGAGTCGAACATCGAATTCTGGGCAGAGCTCGGCATTATCTTTCTGCTTTTCTCGCTCGGACTTGAGTTCAGTTTCAAAAAACTTATGAATGTTGGCGGATCAGCCACCGTCACCACCCTGTTCTCCGTCACCGGAATGATTGTGGCTGGATATTTCGCAGGCAAACTGATGGGATTCTCGTTCATCAGCAGCCTGTTTCTCGGAGGCATGCTGTCGATGTCGTCGACAACAATCATCATGAAAGCCCTCGACGACCTCAACATGCGCCACAGGCGGTTCGCGCCTCAAGTGCTTGCCGTGCTGATTGTGGAAGACCTGATAGCCGTGATTCTGATGGTGCTGCTTTCCTCAATAGCAATCAACAACAGCGTCAGCGGCGAAGAGCTCTTATGGAGCGTCATGAAGTTGTCGTTCTTCCTGATTTTATGGTATGTGGTCGGCGTTTATGCCATACCTTCGTTCCTGTCGCGCCAACGCCGGTTTCTTTCCGACGAGCTTATGCTGGTGCTTTGCATCGGACTGTGCTTCCTGATGGTAATCACCTCCACCTACGCCGGCTTCTCCGCCGCGCTCGGAGCATTCCTCATGGGCTCCATCCTTGCCGGAACCAGCGAGGCTGAACGAATTGAGAAACTGACAGCCCCGGTAAAAGACCTCTTCGGTGCCGTCTTCTTCATCTCTGTCGGAATGATGGTAAACCCGCACGTGCTCGGCGAATTCTGGATGCCAATCGTAATCTTGTCGCTGCTCGTGATTGTCGGAAAATTCATTTTTGGAGTCATGGGTATGCTTGTCGGCGGTCAGCCGCTGCGCATAGCGCTCCAGTCGGGACTTGCCCTACCGCAAATCGGCGAATTCTCATTCATCATCGCCACGCTCGGCATGTCGCTCGGAGTGATTGACAGCAACATATACCCTATCATCGTTTCCGTGTCGGTAATCACCACATTCTTCACCCCTTACTTCATCAAAGCGTCCGACCCGATATGCGCTTGGGCTGAACGCGGCGCCCCGCAATGGCTGTCGCAATGGATTGGACGCTACAGCGAGCAGTCGACACGCAATGAGTCGGAAATCAAGCTGCTGTGGAAAGACGTGGCTCGCCGCAACATCTGGCGCGTGCTGCTCTACAGTGTGCTCCTCACGGCGATACTTTGGATTTCATCGATATGGATGTTTCCTTTTGCCGACCGCACTTTCGGAAACGAGTGGGGACAACCGCTCGCCACGGCAGCCACACTCCTGGCAATGTCGCCATTCATGCTCGCCCTGTGCTATCCAAGCATGAAGCGATGGGAACGCGAGAAACTGCGCCACAGTGTCCAGACCGACGCTCCGTTTATCGCCATGCGTGCGGTGAGAATCGCCATTGCAGCAGGCTTCCTGCTGTTCTTCCTGCTCGACACGTCGTCGCACAGCGTCTCAATCATTGTCGGAACGGCGCTGCTGATTTTTGTGGGCATAAACTTCTCCAAAGTCGTGCGGCGTCACACCTCTAAATTTGAGACCAAGTTTGTCGACAACCTCAATGAGCGCGAACTGCGCCGCAGCGGCCGCAACAACAACCTCGTAAGCAATATGCACCTTGCATACATCACTATCGGCTACACCTGCCCGTTTGTTGGCCAGCGCCTCGCCGACGCCAAACTGGCACAACGCTTCGGTGTAAACGTGGCAAGCATACAGCGCGGAGAGGATTTGATTGCCGTGCCTACCGCCGACATGCGCCTGTTTCCCGGCGACACAATCGGCGTGATTGGCTCCGACGAACAGATTCAGAACCTCATCAACGAGGTTGAGAGCAAACCGGCGGAAAAGCCCAAGACCGGAGAAATGGAGTTTACAAGCGTTGTGCTGCAAGCCGAATCGCCGCTTGCCGGAAAACGCATCGGCGACCTCGATTTCAGAGTCAGATACTCCGCGATGCTTGTAGCCATCGAACGCATTGACGGAAGCTTCGAGACGCCCTCGCCCGACAGCGTGCTTGCCGTTGGCGACAACCTGTGGATTGTGGGCAACAAACTATTAATGAAACAATTTTGTTTAGATACATAATATTTATTATTTATGCACGAAAAAATAATCATTCTGGATTTCGGTTCTCAGACCACACAGCTCATCGGACGACGCGTCCGCGAGCTTAACGTGTACTGCGAAATCGTACCCTACAACAAAATGCCGAAAGACGACCCTTCGGTCATCGGCGTTATCCTTTCCGGCAGCCCGTTCTCTGTCTACGACGAGAAGGCTTTCAAAATCGACCTGTCGGAAATCCGTGGCAAATACCCTATCCTGGGCATCTGCTACGGCGCGCAGTTCATCTCCTACGCCAACGGCGGCAAAGTGGAGCCGGCAGGCTCTCGCGAGTATGGTCGCGCCCACTTGTCGACAATCGACAAGACAAACCCGCTGCTCGCCGGACTTTCCGACAATACACAAGTGTGGATGAGCCACGGAGACACAATCACAGCCATCCCTGATGGTTTCAAAACAATCGCTTCGACCGACAAGGTGGCAATCGCCGCCTATCAGATTGAGGGCGAGAAGGTGTGGGGCGTTCAGTTCCATCCGGAAGTGTACCACTCTGAGGAAGGCACAAAATTGCTGAGCAACTTCGTGGTCAACATCTGCGGTGCGAAACAAGACTGGAGCGCCGCATCGTTTATCGAGACCACTGTAGCCGAGCTCAAAGAGCGCATCGGCAACGACAAGGTGGTGCTCGGACTGTCGGGCGGTGTCGACTCATCGGTAGCGGCTGTGCTTCTCAACCGCGCCATCGGAAAGAATCTCACCTGCATCTTTGTAGACCACGGAATGCTGCGCAAAAACGAGTTCCGCAACGTGCTCCACGACTATGAGTGCCTCGGACTGAACGTTATCGGCGTCGACGCTTCCAAAAAGTTCTTCAGCGAGCTGGAAGGCGTCACCGACCCTGAGCGCAAGCGCAAAATCATCGGCAAAGGCTTCATCGACGTGTTCGACGAAGAGGCTCATAAAATCAAGGACGTGAAATGGCTTGCTCAAGGCACAATCTATCCTGACTGCATCGAGTCGCTGTCAATCACAGGAACGGTCATCAAGAGCCACCACAACGTGGGCGGACTGCCTGAGAAGATGAATCTTAAGCTCTGCGAGCCTCTGCGACTGCTCTTCAAGGATGAAGTGCGCCGCGTGGGACGAGAACTCGGCATGCCCGAGCATCTCATCGGCCGCCATCCGTTCCCCGGACCGGGCTTGGCTGTGCGCATCCTCGGCGACATCACTCGCGAGAAAGTGGAAATTCTTCAGAATGCCGACGACATTTTCATCCAAGGACTCCGCGACTGGAACCTCTACGACAAGGTTTGGCAGGCTGGCGTGATTCTGCTGCCTGTGCAGAGCGTGGGCGTGATGGGCGACGAGCGCACATACGAGCGTGCAGTGGCCCTGCGTGCCGTGACCAGCACCGACGCCATGACAGCCGACTGGGCTCACCTGCCTTATGAATTCCTTGCCAAGGTGTCAAACGACATCATCAACAAGGTGAAAGGCGTGAACCGCGTATGCTACGACATCTCGTCGAAGCCACCGGCAACCATCGAGTGGGAATAATCCACCAGCCATCATACAGCCAAGCGGCTTCAGCATCTACTTGATGCCGAAGCCGCTTGCTTTTTCGTTGCATTTCTGCGTCAGAACGGATAGCCGATGGCAAGATTGAGGGCAAGGCTGTCTTTGAAACGACCAATGTTGTAATAACCCGACTTGCCTGTGTCGTAAGGCAGGTGAAGCCCTACGCCAAGGTCGGCGCGCACCACAATCATACCCATATCAAGACGTAAACCCAAGCCTGTGCCGAGGGCAAGCTCGCGGAAGAAATTGCTGTTGAGCGTACCTCCGGAACGCATAGGGTCGTCTTTCAACAACCAAATGTTGCCGGCGTCGACAAAAACGGCGCCCTTCAGCACACTGACAATGGGAAAACGATACTCCGCATTCATTTCGAAACGGAACGTTCCCGTCTGGTCGTAATATCCGTTGCCATCGACGTTGCTGTGATAACTGCCCGGACCTATGCTGCGCACGGCAAAAGCTCTGACGGAGTTGGCTCCACCGGCATAGAACTGCTCCGCATAAGGCACCTCCTGCGAGTTGCCATAGGCATGTGCCGCGCCGGCATAGACGCGTCCCACGATGCGCTGTTCGCCCGTGATGCGCTTGGAATAGACCATCTGCAACGTTGCTTTGACAAACTGCGAGAACGGCGTGCCGAAAAGTTCTTTCTGCCCTTTGTTCCCTACGAGCGACCAGATACCGGCAAACAGGTTGCCGCCTTCAGTGAATCCAGCCTGCAGCGTAAAGTGCTGGTCGTCGCGAGTCTTGCCGAAGCCGCGGTCGAAAGTGTAGGTATATGCAAATTTCGGGATGAACTGGTTGCGGAAGCTAAGCGCTATTGCCGGATTTTCCTCCATTGTCTTGTCGAAATCGGCTGTGGCGCTCAGCAATTTGTTGTATTTCAAGCCAAACAGCGTCACCTGATTCTGCGAATAGCGCGAGCCTTTCCAATCGTAGTTCCAGCCGAAATCGAACTGCACCATCTTGAAAAATTTAGGTCTGTTCATCACCGTCGCTCCGAGAGAGAAGCGCGTCCACGCCAGCTCACGCTTGATAAACGGGATGAAATGAGGTGCGAGCAGACGCGGAAACGCCAACTCGGTCTGCAACCCGAACTCATAAGAATTGAAGTCGTTGCGACGGCCATCCACCTTGCCTATCTGCCACTCATAAGCAGCGTCAAACTTTACAGTCAACCGCTCGCCGCCTCCGAAGATATTGCGGTTAAGCACTTGAAATGAGACTCCCGGACCGAGATAGTTGTTGGATTTTGAAGTCAAGTTGGCCTCAAACTGCGTCTCGAGAGGCTTGTCGAAATGGCAAGTGATGTCGAAATCAAGGGTGGCTGTCTTCACTGAATCGAGCGGCGTGGCATTCACCGAAATGAAATCGAAAATGCCGAGCCTCGACAGGTAGGTCTGTGTGTTGGTGAGACGGCGCACGCTCACATCGTTGCCTTTGTTCAACGTGATGCACGACGGGATAAGGCTCTTGCGCAGACGCGACGGCGCCATCTTCACCACGATTCCCTTGTCGGTCATAAGCGTGTCGGGCGTGCCGCCATTGTCGTTGCGCATCACGAGTGTCTTCACGTCGCCTACCTTGTATTTCCACAACGCCTTGTCGGGGATGTTGTCGGCATAGTCAATCTTCACCACCACCTTGCCCGGCACTTGAAGCGTGTCGGCAAGAAACGTGATATACTCCGGACGGAAATAATAGTAGCCGTGGTTGCGCAGGCGGTTTGTCACACGGTTGCGTGCCACCGAAAGAGAGTCGTTGCAAATGATAGCGTCAAGTTTCATATACTTGTCGCGCTTCATATAGCGGTTGAGCATCACGTTGAGCTCGGAAGAGTCAGGCAGATATATAATCTCGGCTATGCGCTTTGGCGGCGCCAGACGCACATAGTAGTTTACGCGTGCCTTGCGGCTGTTTTTCTTGCTGTATTTCAAGTCGTAGGACGTGGTTGAGCCGAAATATCCGTTCTTGTCGAGCATGTCCTCCACCATCTTCATCCGCAGGTCGGGACGCACGTCTGACATCAGCACCGGTTCTTCGGCAAACTTTCTATAGATCCATCCCTTAAGCCCCTTGGAGTCCTCCGGCCAGTGATTGTAGAGCCACAGCCCAAGCGGGAACGGCGAACGCACATAGGGCGAATACCATGAGTTGTTGGCTGGAACATCGATGATTTCGCCGATGTTGTCGGATATGCCCGACGGAATCTTTACGCTGTCGGCGGCTGTCACGTCGAGTTTCTTCACTCCAGTATACAGCACGTCGCCCTCAGCCAACTTTGCAGTGGTTGAGCACGCCGACATCGTCAGCAACGTCAATATGGCAAACAACAGTTTTTTCATTCTTTATTCTCTTTGGGCTTGCGTCGCCACTTTTTCAAAAATTTGAACATATCTCTAAACGACGAGATTTTGCGTTTCCACATAAATCCGGCTCCATACTCGGTTATCTCTCCCTCGAGAATGCTTTCGTATTCCTTGTGGTAGAACAGTTTCACGTTGGTTGTGCCCGTCTTGTTGAGTTTGTATTCAAACGAGAGGTCGTTGAGCAGATTCTGCGCCAAATTGTCCTCGGCGGAGGCATCGCTGGTGTAGTTGCCGCCGACAACAATCTTGAAACGGTCGTCAAACACGCTTTTCGACACTTTGTAGGAATAACTCATCGACTTCGATGTGCCTGTCGACGTCAGACGATCCTGCTGGTCGATGCCTATTGACAGGTCAACACCCGTGATGTTGCTTGCAGCCCACTTGTTGACCACCGACTCAAGGAAAGAGAAAGCCATGTTGCCCGACAGTCCGCCGGCAGGATTGCCCACACTGCTTCCGGTGCCGGTATACGTGTTGTAGAGCAGCAGGTTCATTGCCTGCGTGGCGCGCTGCTCCGCCGTCATGCCGCTGAGTTCGTTGGCTATCGTCATATCACCGTCGGTGCTGAGGTCGAACGAAACGGCAAGCGAGCTAAGCGTGTTGCCCACATTGAGAATCACGTCAAACGGCACAGTTCTCGAACCTTGATTGCCACCGTTTACGTTTACCTTCATTTCCTGCACCGCCTTTATGTTGAGCGACGGGTTGAGCAGATTTCCGTTCCACGTCAGGCTGCTGCCTTCCTGGAATTTGAAATTCTTTTCCGACATCATAGGCGGTGAATAGCGCACAAAACCGCTGTTGATGGCATATCGGCCTATGAGCGATGCGTCGCCCTGGTCGTTTTGCGAATAGCTGAGCATTCCCTCCCCGTCAATCTGCACTTTGTCCTTGCCGTCGGGCGACAGGTTGACGTTGAACACAGCGTTAGGCTGCACAATCAGCGCCGCCTTTATGCGCATGGCATAAGGCTGTGCGGCAAGGCTGTCGGCAGCATGGCGGGTGGTGTCGGAGAAATTCACAAATTTCACGACGCCCTCGTCAGCGCCCTCCGTCAGCGCCACCGACGATGTCTGGCAAACATAGGTGAGATTGGTTCCGGCAAGGATGCTTACCGAGGCACGCATGTCGAGATTGTTGGCATAGCCTTTCACGGCGCCGTTTATGTCTACGAATCCCTTGCCGTAAAGTTCCACTCTGCCACGCTTCTTTCCATTGATTACCTGCACGTTGCGCCCTTTGAGCTTTATGTCTGAATAAATTTTGTCTACATTCATTGACAAGTCGACATATCCATCGATAGTAATCGGCTTGCCGTTGGCGCCGCGCAACTCATAAGAGTCAAACCTCACACGCCCGTTGTCGACAGGGATGCGGCGGCCGTCAAACGTAAGCGCCGACCCGTAGTTCTGTATGCGCACCTGTGCGGTGTCAAACTGCAGATAGCCGTTGATTGATGGATTAGCCTCCGGGCCTACCACTTTCATAGAGCCGTTAAGATAGCCCGTCATGTCGCCGGTACCGTCGGGAAGAAACGCACTCGCCCTCGACAGCGGAAGACGCTTGATGGCAATGTCGAGATTGTATTCCGAGGTCGGCAACGAATCGTTTTTCATGCCGCGCAGAGTCATTATCTCCTTTCCGTCAAGCTCCATGTCGGCAAGCGCGTATGTCTTTGTCGCATCGTCGGTCATGGCAAGCTTGGCGTCAAGGTCGAGATTGCCCACAAGCTTCTTGCCGTACGACATACGGTCGACCCTTACACAACAGTCGCCCCAATAATATTGCTCGTTGAAATTGATTTTCGCATTGCCCGACAGCGTGCCGTCGATCGGCGGAGCAAAAGGCGACAACACAAGCCAATCGCGCAGCTCGATGCCCGCAAGCTCGGCATTGATGCCGTTGTGAAACAACCCGTCGCGGTCGGTGTAGAGCTTGATAAGGCTCTTGTCGGCACTGTTGACCGTCATACTGGCCTTAAACAGATTCTTGTTCATGTCGTATGCCACGTAGTTGCTCTCGTTGACCGTCCAGTCGCGGAAGGCGATGCGTGGATTCAGCGGATAAAGGCGTGCCGTGACGATGCTGTCGGCGATTTCCGCCCGCAGTCCGAACTTGAATCCCGTCTCGTCGTAACGGTCCACCTGCGTTATGAATATGTCGGCACAGTTTGCGCTCACCGACCCTTTTATCGTAGCCGTTTTCAGAAACTCGGCATTGCCCGGCTTGTTGTTGACGCCGAGACTGTATATCAGCGAGTCGCAGTCGGTGTGACTTTCCATTGTTATCTCGTCGAAACGCACGTCGCCCACGCCGAAATCGCGGAGCGATGCCTGCAGTTTCAGCTCTTCACGCTTCTCCACACCAATGTTGAGCTCGCCGTAGCTTGCGCCCATACCAGAGAAATATTTCTGCACGATGTTGCGGTCTTTCGACTTGAAGTCGAGAGTGAACAGCGGCAGGCATCGGTTAAGCTGTACAAGGTTGAGACGCTGCGCCACAAGCATACTGTCGACAGCCGGCATTATCTGTGCCAATGAGTCGGACAGAGCTGTCAGCCCCACCGGAGTCTGGAACGACATGCGCATATCGTTGTTGCGCAGGCGGAACCCAGTGTGTTCAGGATTTGAACGGAACCCCATGTCGATGCTGTCTGTGCGGAACGTGTTGCCCGGAAGCAGCACAAATAAATCGGACAAGCGCATATAGCCGGCATATTCTTCTTTTTTCGGATTTATAAGTCCTACGCCCTGTATGTTCATTCCGCCCGACAGACGCTCTGTTGCCATATTCATCGCCACAAGGTCGATATTGTCGATACGGCCGTTGAATTTCACATGATACTCATCTGGCGTCATCTGTCCCTGCAAATTCATGCCAAGCATCACCTTCTCATCGTTAAACGACAACGCCACATCGTAGCTGCCGTTATCGAGACTGGCAGATGCCGACAGGTCGCGGTATTCCACCCCGGCATATTCTATGCTTGCGATATCGGCAAACGCGTCAGTGCGCATCTTATAGATATCGTAGCCCGAACCTTCGACGGTGACAGAGCCGCTGACAGAGCCTATATCGCCCGCCGGCAGCACCCCGCGCACGTTGAATCCCGCCAGATTCACCTCTGCGTCGTAATGCTCGTTCTTGAGATTTATCTTTCCGTCGGCAACCACTTTGCCGCCACCGGAAGTGGCGCGCAGGATGCCGCTGGCCTTCTCGTCGCTGTAGTCAATCTTTCCTTTCAACGCCACCGCCGGCACGTTGACATCAGCCGGCAGAGCAAGTGCCCGCTTCAGATAGCTGCCGCCCGTCATGCGCCCGTCAATGTCGACAGCGCCACGCATATACTGTGGCTTCATCACGTTGCTGAACCGGCCCTTGAGCTTAATGTCGAGCACTTTAGGAACACTCACCTCCACCCTCCTTACATCAACAGTGCGCATCGTGCCGCCCGCGTCGACGCTGAGGTCCACAGTGGGGCTGCCGAACGACTTCCACAAAGGCTTCAGCAGCGGCATAATCTTTCCGGCATCGGAAAGTGAGATTTTCGATGTTATCTTCGCATCCACCCGGGCATTGTCGTCGCCGCTCAGCGCCGATGCGTCGAGCCATGCGTCGATGCCAAACTCAGAGTCGGCTGTAGCCAGGCGGAACTTCTCAACGCTCATTTTCTTGTCGTCGATGGTCACAATTCCCGATGTCGACGCCACCTTAAGCCCACAACGCTCGCGCGCCGTCAACGCAGTTAGCGGCAGACGAATCATCGAGCCGCGGTTATACAGATTGTCGACAGCAATGTTGATGCTGTCGAGCTGTATATAGGCAGGATCAAAACCTATTCCCCCACTTGCTCCGCTCGTGGCATAAAGCGCACGGCTGTCTGCCACCTTGAAATGCCGCGCCACCACCGTCCACGGCTTGCCGGCGGCATCGGTTTTCATTGTGTCGGGAGGCAGCTGCGCCTCAAATGCCTTAGCTGATTTTTCAGTAGGCTGGATATATTCGGCATTCAGACGCGCCACGCCAAGCGACGCCACGCGCACAAGGTTTGTCGACATGTTGACACACACATCACGGATTTCTCCTTCGGCAACCGCCGCATCAAGACGTTCTATCGTCGGCATCATCGCCATGCGGTAGTGCAGATTTCTGATGTCCAGTTTGTCCACAGTGATGAGCAGAGGAATTTGCGCCGATGTGTCCTTCGGCTCAGGCTTTGCCTTGCGGTTGTCAAACAAAATGACCGCGTCGGCTCCGTCAACCATCGCCTCACCGAGGTCGATATGGTCAGACAACAGTCCGTAGCGGCTGCGCGACAAAGAGAAGCTGCGCAGACGCGCCGTGAGAAGCATCGACGAGTCTTTGCTCAGCATCCTGTAATATGCCTGGTCGACACTGACTCCTCCAATCCCGACATCGCCCGTCAGCAACGACAGCAGGCGCACGTTGGCTGCCACATGGCGGCTCTGAATCATCGTGTCGCGATGCTCGTCAAGCACAAGCAGATTGTCGATGGAAAGACGCAAAGGAAACTTAAGCGACAGTTCGCCAATCTCGACAGTGTAGCCGGTAGACTCTGCCACCTTCTCCACCACAAAATTTTTGACAGCGCGCTGCACACCGGGAATATAAAGCAACGACGGCAGGACAAACAGCACAACGGCAACGGCGGCAACCGCTCTCAATATCCGCTTTGCCGTCTTGTGCCGTACAATTTTCTTCTCTACAGGCTGCTGTTGTGTCTCTTTACCGTCTGTCATCAATGTTTGTTTTTTGCTGAAATCAGCCAAGCCAGAATGATGCCGTAGACAGCGCCAGCGATGTCGGCAAGCAAGTCATACCAATCGCCGCTGCGCCCCATCCGCATCTTCCATTGTGCCAATTCAATCAATCCGCCGAAAGCCGAGAGGCTGACAAATATCCAGCCCATAAGACGCGCTTCGTCGACCGGCTTCTTGCCACGACGGAAATCGAAATGATAGGCAAAAGCCATGGCGAAAAACATCATAAAATGCACCACCTTGTCGGCTCCCTCAAACAGAGGAATGCGCACACTCCCGAACGGACGCGGTGCCAACGTCAGATAAAGCACGCCAGCAGTTACGACCGCCGATGTCAGAAACCGTGGAATTCTATCCAATATCTTCATCTTTCTGCTTCAGCTTTTGATTAATTTACAAATTTAACTCTTTTTGCCGAAATCGCTGTCCTCACCACACTATTTTTATCGGCAAAACCGCAAATGGCGCAAGTTTAATCAGAAAAGTTCGCAAGTGCGTATAATTTGCATTAAATTTGCACATAAATTTAAGGATATGAACAGAAAAGACTTTGAGATAATGGCCCCGGTAGGCTCCTACGAGTCGCTCTACGCTGCGATTCAGGGAGGCGCCGACGCTATATATTTCGGCATCGAGGGGTTGAACATGCGTGCCCGCTCTGCCAACAATTTCACCACCGACGATCTTCGCAAGATTGCAGGCATCTGCGACGAGAACGGTCTGAAAAGCTATCTGACAGTCAACACGATTGTCTACGACGAGGACATCGCTCTGATGCACGAGATTGTAAACGCCGCCAAGGAAGCGAAGATTTCGGCAATCATAGCCTCCGACATGGCCACAATCCTATATGCGCGCAGCATCGACGTGGAAGTGCACATCTCGACGCAAGTGAACGTGTCAAACAGCGAGGCTGCAAGATTCTACGCGCAGTATGCCGATGTGCTTGTTCTGGCGCGCGAGCTCAACCTGACACAGGTGGCGGGCATCTACGACACCATCCAGCGCGACAACATCTGCGGACCGCACGGCGAACGTCTGCGCATCGAAATGTTTTGCCACGGCGCGCTCTGCATGGCGGTGTCGGGCAAATGCTATCTGAGTCTGCACGAAATGAACTCGTCGGCAAACCGCGGAGCATGCACGCAGATATGCCGACGCGGATACGAGGTGACCGACCGCGAAACGGGCGACCAGCTCGCCATAGAGAATAAATACATCATGTCGCCCAAAGACTTGAAGACCATCCATTTTATGAACAAGATGATCGATGCCGGCGTGCGAGTGTTCAAAATCGAGGGACGCGCCCGTTCAGCGGAATATGTGCGCACTGTCGTTTCGTGCTACAACGAGGCTATCAACGCCTGCTGCGACGGTACATATTCGGAGGAGATGGTTGCCGGATGGGACGAACGGCTGAAGAAGGTGTTCAACCGCGGATTCTGGAATGGCTACTATCTCGGTCAGCGTCTCGGCGAATGGACATCAAAATACGGTTCTTCGGCGACTCGCGTGAAAATCTACGCTGCAAAAGGCGTGCGCTATTTCTCAAACATCCATGTGGCAGAATTCCTTATGGAGAACGATGAGCTGCACGTGGGCGACGAGATTGTAATATCGGGACCGACAACCGGCGCCATCATCATGAAAGTGGAGGAAATACGCGTCGACCTGAAACCGGTGGAGAAGACAGTGCGTGGAGAGCGATTCTCAATAAAAGTCGACGAGCGTGTGCGCCCGAGCGACAAACTCTACGTGTGGCGCGATGTGGAGGAAGTGCGCCGGCAAAGGGTAATCAAGTAAACACAATGGACAACGCAACGATACAGAACCGTCGGCTGGAACAGACAGCCGACGGTTCTTCAACAATATATCTGCCCGACCTCGACGAGCATTACCACTCTGTGAAAGGCGCGCTTACAGAATCGACCCACATTTTCATCAACTGCGGGCTACGACACTGCCGCAAGTCGGACGTGACTGTATTTGAAGTGGGCTTCGGCACCGGGCTCAACGCCGCCCTGACGGCTCTCAGCACCGACAACCGGCACATTGACTACCACAGCGTGGAGCGCTACCCCTTGTCGGCCGACGACGCTGCCGCCTACAGCCGCACGGTGGAGGCCCCTGTCGACGGTATGATAAGACAGCTGAACGCAGCGGCGTGGGACGCACCGACAGCCGTCACGCCTCAGTTCACACTCCACAAGATTCTCGGCGATGTCGCCACCACACCGCTGCCAGAAGGCATCGATGTGGTCTATTTCGACGCTTTCGCTCCTGAGAAGCAACCGGAGATGTGGTCGGAAAGCATCTTCATCCGCATCTATGACGCGATGGCCGACGGCGGCATCCTGACCACATATTGCGCAAAAGGCGCTGTGCGCCGTCTTCTGCAGTCGGTAGGGTTCACCGTCGAACGTCTGCCCGGACCGCCCGGAGGCAAGCGCGAAATACTCCGCGCCACAAAATAATGACAATCGAGGCATGCGGTAATCCGCACGCCTCGATTGTTTTTTTTATGTTTATAATGACATCAATATGCCTCCGCCACCTCTTCGACGACAGCAGTGTCGACACTATAATCGTCTGGCTCTGGCTCAAACACGGGCTCCTCGGCAACCTCGCTGTAGAACACGTCGACATACGACCCGGCTAAATTCAAATTCTTGTAGGAATCCTTTGTCTGCTCCTCGCCTTTCTCGTTGATAAGCACCCACGAATTGCCGTCTTTGGCAAAATAGCGGTCGGCGACAACAGAAGTCTGTTTCAGTCCGCTGTATTCAAAATCAATAACAACATCGCCTTTAGCGTCAATCACGCCAAATTTAAAGTCGTCGTTGCAGGCAATGTAGCGGTTCTTGTTTGCATACTCCAACGATAAGTATTTCGGGCGCACAAGCACCTCGCCGTCGGTAGAGATGAGGCCATATCTGTCGTCTCTGCGGAACACCGTCTTGCCGTCGTTGATTTCATAGCAACCGTCACTCTCCATCTTGCTGTTGGTGAACGCCTCTTCGCCGTTCTTGTCAAGAAACACGACCTTGTCGCCCTTCGCAATCGGTGCATAGCCATTGTGATAGAATGCAATCGGGTTGTATTTATCCAGGCTCATCGACTTTACCGTCTCGCCCTTTTTGTCGATAATCAAAATCTTCTCATTCTTCAATACAAACGCCCGGCCGTCGGAAAACGGAGTGGCTTGATCGTATTTTGCAGGGATAACTTCCTCTCCTTTAGTGTCAAGAAATCCCCACTTGCCGTCTTTGCAGAATGCGGCAAGGCCTTCAGAGAAACCGCTTGTCCGCGACACTTTTTTAGGCAGTTTCTTCACCTCTTCAAATTTCTTGTTGACAATCATAATGCCTTGCCCTTCTTTCACAGCAAACGTCACGTCTTCATCGCCAAACGTGCCGAGCTGCGTATATTTGCCCTTGCCTATGGCATTTTTCGAGTCGTCAATCTTATAGCACTCATAGTAGCCACTCTTCGTGCGCACCACAAACATCCCGTCTTCAACAACCGACGGCATTTCATCAAAATCATTCTGGCAAAGCACATCGCCTGTCTTCGTGTCCAGAATACTCCACTTCTCCTCGCCGTCGAGCACCACTGGCACATAACGGGTCTTTCCCTTGTCACCCGAGCAACTCCACAACGAGCTGCCCACCAACACTGCCAGCACGGCAGCCTTCAAACAATTGATGATTCTCATAATTATTAGGTTTATTTCGTTCTTTCCAACGAAGTTAAGCACTATTTTCCCGATTTCCAAGAATTTTTTTGTAAAAGTCATCTTCTCTTCAAAATTCTTTTCATAAAATAGGCGGCGCCTCGGAAAAGAAAATCGAGCAAGCTCTTTTCTTTCCTCTCGGCTTGCACTATCTTTGCACTACGAAATAAACAGAACAAAAATATGAGCATCTTGAAACAAAATTGCCCAGTGGCGCTATGCAGCGACCATGCCGGCTACGACACAAAGGAGGCTGTAAAAGCCTACCTCGAATCAGAAGGCATAGCCTACAAGGATTTCGGCACTTATTCTACCGACAGTTGCGACTATCCCGACTTCGCCCACCCTTGCGCTGAGGCTGTGGAGAAGGGTGAATGCTATCCCGGCATCGCCGTGTGCGGCAGCGGAGAGGGCATCAGCATGACTCTCAACAAGCACCAGGGCATCCGTGCAGCCCTTTGCTGGATTCCTGAAGTGGCTGCCCTTTCGCGCCAACACAACGATGCCAATGTGCTTGCAATGCCTGGTCGCTTCGTTAGCAACGAGCAAGCCATCGAGATGGTGAAGACGTTTCTCAACACTGACTTCGAGGGAGGACGACATATCCGCCGCATCGAAAAGATTCCGGTGAAATAAAATTTGCGCCTATTAAACAATCTGAATGCGGACTGCCTTATCAGCTGCCCGCATTTTTTTATTTTCTCATCACAACAAGGACTGTTGGGCTGCTTTCAATAAAATAGGCGGCGCCTCGGAAAAGAAAATTGAGCAAGCTCTTTTCTTTCCGCTCGGCTTGCACTATCTTTGCAAAAACTATCTATTTATGGAGAAAGACGAGATTCAGAAACTGACATACTCTGAGGCGGTTGCCGAATTGGAGAAGATTGTGCGTGAGATGCAGAGCGATGCCTGCAGCATCGACAACTTGTCGCGACTCACGTCGCGCTCCCTTGAATTGCTGAAAGTGTGCAAGGCTAAATTGCTTTCCACCGACGAGGAACTGAAAAAAATCCTTGCCGAACTTGAAGCTTAAATACGAAATATTACCCTATGACTAAATTATAATTCACTTAACAAAACACTCTATGAAGCATTTTATCCTGACTGCCGCGGCTCTGCTTTCAGCATCTGCCTCACTGGGCGCAACGGAGGTGCTGACGTCGCCCGACGGACGGCTGCAGTTGTCGTTCGACCTCACCAACGACGGAACACCAACCTACAAAATGGATTACAACAACAAGCCGGTAATCGCCACAAGCCGGCTCGGTCTGGAACTTAAAAACCAAAAATCACTGCTCGACGGGTTCAAGATGGAACGCGTCAGCCGCTCGTCGTTCGACGAGACGTGGCAACCGGTATGGGGCGAGCAGTCGAGCATCCGAAACCACTACAACGAGATGGCTGTATGCCTGTCGCAACCCGACGACAACGGGCATCTGCGCGAGATGATTGTGCGTTTCCGACTCTACGACGATGGTGTAGGATTCCGCTATGAGTGGCCTGCGCAAGACAATTTCACCTATTTCACAATAAAGGAAGAGCGCACGGAATTTGCCATGACTGGCGACCACACTGCCTATTGGATTCCGGGCGACTACGACACTCAGGAATACGACTACACCATAAGCCGCCTGTCGGAGGTGCGCGAGAAAATGCCTGCCGTGAAGTTCAGCTACAATGTGTCGTCGACAGTGTTCTCCGACACCGGCGTGCAGACGTCACTGCAACTGAAAACCGACGACGGAATATACCTTAACATCCATGAGGCGGCGTGTGTGGACTACTCCACAATGCACCTCAACCTCGACGAGAAACGCATGGTGCTGACGTCGTGGCTCACCCCCGACGCCCGTGGCGACAAGGGCTATCTTATGGCTCCTTGCCACTCTCCATGGCGCACCGTAATGGTCACTTCTACAGCCACCGCCGCCCTCGACTCAAAGCTCATTCTCAACCTCAACGAGCCGTGCAAGCTTGAAGACACGTCGTGGATACACCCTACGAAATATATGGGCGTATGGTGGGAGATGATTGTTGGCAAAAGCTCATGGGCTTACTCAAACGCTTCGGCTGTCAACCTCGACAGCATCGACTACAAAACCATGAAGCCTAACGGCATCCACGGTGCAAACAACGACAACGTGAAGCGTTACATCGACTTTGCCGCCGAAAACGGATTCGACCAGCTGCTGGTGGAAGGATGGAACATCGGATGGGAAGACTGGTTCGGCCACGAAAAGGATTATGTGTTTGACTTTGTCACTCCAAACCCCGACTTCGACATCGCAATGCTCAACGACTATGCCCACAGCAAAGGCATCAAACTGATGATGCACCACGAAACTTCGGGCTCGCTGCGCAACTATGAGCGCCACCTCGACGCAGCATACTCGCTGATGAACAAATATGGATACGACGCCGTAAAGAGCGGATATGTGGGCAATATGGTGCCGCGTGGAGAATATCACTACGGACAATGGGCAAACAACCACTATCTCTACTGCGTGAAGGAAGCCGCCAAACACAAAATAATGGTCAACGCGCACGAGGCGACTCGCCCGACCGGACTTTGCCGCACATACCCAAACCTTGTGGGCAACGAGAGCGCCCGCGGAACGGAATATCAGCAGTCGGCAGGAATCATGCCGCACCACGTGACAATTCTGCCGTTCACGCGTCTGCAGGGCGGCCCGATGGACTACACTCCTGGTATCTTCTGCATGGACGTGTCGAAACTCAATCCTGAAAACCACGGACATGTCAACGCCACGCTGTGCAACCAGCTGGCACTCTACGTGACACTCTACTCTCCGCTGCAGATGGCAGCCGACGTGCCAGAAAACTATATGCGCTACGCCGACGCCTTCCGCTTCATCAAGGATGTGGCTGTAGATTGGGACGAGAGCCGCTATCTCGCGGCCGAACCGGGTGAATACATCATTGCAGCGCGCCGTGAGAAAGGCGGACAGCGCTGGTTTGTGGGCGGTGTGACCAACGAGGACGCACGCACAATGACCGTCGACTTCTCTTTCCTTACAAAGGGTCCGAAATATATGGCAACAATATATGCCGACGCAAAAGACGCCGACTATGAGACAAATCCTGAAAAGTATGTGATCTCGCGCCGCGTGGTGACTGCAAAAGACAAGGAGAAAATCTTTATGGCCCGCGGTGGAGGCTTCGCCATCAGCCTTATGCCCGTCGACGACCACACGCAGAAATTGAAAAAACGCAAATAACGACACACAATCCGTGTCAAGCACCCTTGCCATTATTCGGCAAGGGTGCTTTTTTATGCCGTTTTATTTGCCGCAGAGCAAATTATAATGTAATTTTGGAAAGACAATAAAAGACTATAAGACAATGTTTGACACGTCACGACCATTCACGTTCGACCGCGTGGTGCGCATCCTGATCACCATCGCCACGCTTATCGGCGCCTACTGGCTGCTCAAAGCAATCAGCGGCGCGCTGCTGCCTTTCTGCGTAGCCTGCCTGCTTGCCTACATCTTCGAACCATTCGTGGCTTTCAACAAACGGCTGCTTCGCTGCCGCGGCAACGTGCTGCCGATATTCCTCTTTCTTGTCGAACTCTTCGGAGTCATCGCCCTGCTCGGCTGGTTTCTCATCCCCCGCATCATCGACGAGATTGTCACCGTGGGCAACCTGTTCAACGACTATGCCACATCAAGCAGCAGCCGCTACATTCCGCAGGCTGTACACGACTTTGTCATGAAATATGTCGACATGAAGACACTCGCATCCGTGCTGACGCAGGACCAGTGGAGCGACATAGTGCAAAAATCGCTGTCGGGCACATGGACCATGGTCAGCGGAAGCATCTCAATGCTGCTGACAGTGTGCAGTTGGTTTATCGTACTGCTATACTTCATCTTCATCCTGCTCGATTACGACCGCTTCATGAACAGCATGCGCAGCCTGATTCCTCAAAAATACAAACCGACGGTGCTGAAAATCGCCGGCGACATCAAAAACAGCATGAACCGCTACTTCCGCGGACAAACGCTCGTGGCGCTGTGCGTCGGAGTGCTTTTCAGCATAGGCTTCCTCATCATCGACCTTCCGCTCGCCATCATTATGGGCATGTTTATCGGACTGCTCAACATGGTGCCGTATCTGCAACTCATCTCGCTGCTGCCCACCACACTGCTGTGCGTGGTCTATGCCGCCGAGACAAATTCCAGCTTCTGGGTGATTTTCGCTTTGGCAATGGTGGTCTATGGTGTGGTACAGCTGATACAAGACCTGTATCTCGTGCCAAAAATCATGGGAAAGACAATGGGGCTCAACCCTGCAATTATCCTTCTGTCGCTGTCAATCTGGGGATCGCTGCTCGGATTCCTCGGCTTGATAATCGCCTTGCCGCTCACCACACTGCTTCTGTCATACTACAACACCTACGTGCTACACGAAGGCAAACCGGAAGAATCTGCTGAAAACCAAAATATCGGGAACTAAAAAAGCGGCACGGCTGAAGCATCAAAACCAACCGTTCCTGTGTGTGTCTACCACAGATTGAAGCGCCATCCCACTTTCATCTCCACACTGAACAGCGAGTTGGCAAGAATCGTTTTCTTGTCGGCCACAACAGCCACATCCGTCTTGCCCACAATTCCGGCAAACCATCGGCGGTTGTTCCATGTGACAGAAAGATTCAGGCGGTTGTACAGCCGGAACGAACACCCCGGATTGACACTCGACTGCTTGCCTTTCGACACCGACGGAATCACAGCCTCGCTCACGCCAATGTTGTAGTGCTTCGCCGGCACCCAGTTGTAGGCATAACCGCCTTTCACGCCACAGGTCTGCTCCTTGACGGTGAACACCCTCGAGTGCCATTCCTCCGGCAATTGAGGCTTCAGATAATCCGGCAGTTTCGCGAAATCGAAATTAAGGTCCTGATTGTTGTAGGAGAAACCCACGAAGAAAGAGCCCTGGCTGCGCAGCTGCAGTTTGCTGATTGAGAACGCCGCCGCATAGCTGTAGCGTTTGTTGTTGAAGAAATAAACCGCCTCGATGCCCCACGACGACGTGCGCACACCGTCAAACTTCTCATTGATGCCCTTCATGTCGCCCACCCGCTTAAGGTTCATCCCCACATCATTCTTTATAGAATAAAGGCTTGCGGCAAACAGAGCACACGTAAAATCGAAATTGAACTTCGACTTGCGCCGGTCAACGCCGCCAAACAGCTTGTTGATGTTGAAATCATAGCCGAGCGACACCGCGAGATACGTTATGTCGAAACCGATAGTGTTGGTCGACGGCGAACGCATCTCCACCTTACAGTCATGGTCAATCAGAAAGCGATTGTCGTCAATCCAACTGTTGGTGCGCAATTTCACGTTCATCTTATAGCCCGTACCTTTTACGTATGCAGAATCGTAGGAATTGAAGAAACGGTCGCCCCAACGATAGGTATTGACACAGAAACGAGGAAACTTACCCCACTCCGCCACCGAATCAAGTGCAAACGACAATGCCTTGCCCGGAACGGCAACACACACCATCGCTGTCAAAACCATTAAAATTTTCTTGATTCTCATCATTTTTGTTTGCGGACTGCAAAATTACAAAAAATCCAAGACTCCCGAAAAAAAAACAATCTACACAACTCATCAAAAACTGCCGGGACAGCATACCTTGACAGCATCCCTGCAGATTGGTGACCAACAGCCTTCAACGGCGCATCACACCGAGTTTTCCAACTTCCCGTTTTCCCGTTTTTTCAAACCTAAAAATTCTTATTCAGACACAAAGTTTCCCAAAAATATTTTTATTCTGCTCATTATAAGCAAGTTAAAAATTAACAATCACCAAAAAGTTTCCAAAAATAAAAATTTGCTTTGTTATTTGAAAAACAATATCTACCTTTGAACCCACAATCCAAAACTGAAATAATTAACCCAAGAATATGATACAGACAGTGATTAAACGCGACGGAAGAGTCGTGGGCTACAACGAAGAGAAAATCAAGGCGGCAATCCGCAAAGCGATGATTACGACGGAGAAGGGCGAGGACGAATCGCTTATCCAGAAAATCACCGACCGCATCGGCATGAACGGCAAAGAGCAAATGAGCGTAGAGGAAATTCAGGACAACGTTGAGCTTGAATTGATGAAGAGTTCGCGCAAGGAAGTGGCAAAACGCTACATCGCCTACCGCGACCAGCGCAGCATCGCACGCCGCGCCAAGACACGCGACATTTTCCTTGAAATCATCGAGGCGAAGTCGAACGACATCACACGCGAGAACGCCAACATGAACGCCGACTCGCCAGCCGGTATGATGATGAAATTTGCCAGCGAGACAACAAAACCGTTTGTCGACGACTACCTCCTCTCACCAGAGACAGCCGACGCCGTAAAAGGCAACTATCTGCACATCCACGACAAAGACTACTATCCGACAAAGAGTCTCACCTGCGTGCAGCATCCGCTCGACAAAGTGCTTAAATACGGATTCTCGGCAGGCCACGGAGAGTCGCGCCCGGCAAAACGCATCGAGACAGCAAGCATCATCGGCTGCATCTCCCTCGAAACAGCTCAGAACGAGATGCACGGCGGACAGGCAATCCCCGCATTCGACTTCTATCTGGCTCCCTACGTACGCTCATCGTTTGTTGAAGAAGTGAAAAACACCGAAGCCATCTTCGGTCAGGACTTCAGCGACCTGTATGACATAAAACTTGACGACTTCATCAAAAAGCCGCTCGACGGACTCGAAGGTAAGGACCGTGCGCTGCAGCACGCCATCAACAAGACCGTCAACCGCGTACACCAGGCTATGGAAGCATTCATCCACAACATGAACACCATCCACTCTCGTGGAGGCAACCAAGTGGTGTTCAGCTCAATAAACTACGGCACCGACACCAGTGCCGAAGGCCGTTGCATTATCCGCGAAATCCTCAACTCAACATACGAAGGAGTGGGCAACGGAGCCACAGCCATCTTCCCTATCCAGATTTGGAAAAAGAAACGCGGCGTCAACTATCTGAAGGAAGACCGCAACTACGACCTGTATAAATTGGCATGCAAAGTGACAGCACGCCGCTTCTTCCCAAACTTCGTGAACCTCGACGCCACCTTCAACTTCCACGAGAAATGGCGCGCCGACGACCCGGAACGCTATCACTACGAAGTGGCTACAATGGGATGCCGCACGCGCGTGTTTGAAAACCGCTTCGGCGAAAAGACATCTATCGGACGCGGCAACCTGTCGTTCTCCACAATCAACATCGTGAAACTCGCCATCGAATGTATGGGCATCCAAAACGAAAAAGAGCGCATCGATGCCTTCTTCAAGAAGCTCGACAATATGCTTGAAATCACAGCCACACAACTCTGCGAGCGTTACGACTTCCAGAAAACGGCTCTTGCCAAGCAATTCCCGCTGCTGATGTCGAAACTATGGAACGGAGGCGACCAGCTGAAACCCGACCAGACCGTAGAGAGCGTTATCAACCAGGGCACACTCGGAATCGGATTCATCGGCTTGGCTGAATGCCTTGTGGCACTCACCGGCAAACACCACGGAGAGTCGAAGGAAAGCCAGGAGCTCGGTCTGCGCATTGTGGGCTACATGCGAAGCAAGGCAAACGAGTTCTCTGAACGCTACAACCACAACTTCAGCGTGCTCGCCACTCCGGCAGAAGGCCTTTCCGGAAAATTCACCAAGCGCGACCGCAAGACGTTCGGCATAATCAAAGGCGTGACCGACAAAGAGTACTACACCAACTCAAACCACGTGCCGGTATGGTACAAGTGCAGCCCTCGCCACAAGGCTGAAGTGGAGGCTCCCTACCACGAGCTCACTCGCGGCGGACACATATTCTATGTGGAAATCGACGGCGACGCAACTCACAACCCAGAGGCTATCGCCGACATCGTCGACCTCATCGACAAGTACAACATCGGATACGGATCGGTCAACCACAACCGCAACCGCTGTATGGACTGCGGATATGAAGACGCCACCGACAACCTCGACACATGCCCTAAGTGCGGCAGCCACAGAATCGACAAGCTGCAGCGCATCACGGGCTACCTCGTAGGCACCACCGACCGCTGGAACAGCGCCAAACTGGCAGAACTTAACGACCGCGTGGTTCACAAATAAAAGCCACAGATGAGAATAAGAGTATTGGATATTGTTGAAGGCACAAGCGTTGACGGACCGGGACTCCGCACGTCAATCTACCTTGCCGGATGCCACCACCGCTGCCCAGGATGCCACAATCCGGAATCCTGGGCAATGGACGGCGGCAGAGAGGCCTCTGTCGACGAGCTACTCGACACCATTCGCTACAACGACTTCAACGTGACCCTCTCGGGCGGAGATCCGCTCTACCACCCAAAAGAGGTGGCGGAACTGTGCCGGCGCATCAAGCAGGAACTGGGAAAAACCGTTTGGTGTTTTACGGGTTTCACTTGGGACGAGATACAAGCCGACCCGGCATTGCTGCTTCCGCTGCAATGGATCGACGTGGTGGTCGAAGGACGCTTCATCGAGGCTCTGCGCGACACGCAGCTGCGCTTCCGCGGCAGCCCCAACCAGCGCATCGTCGACGTTGCAGCATCAAAAGGGAAAGCAATTCCGGTGGAACTGACAGAGTATTATTAATCAGACTAAATACACAATCTATAGAATGACGTTTCTACAACAGATACGCGATGGCATCATCGCTTTCAGCGACTTTATATGCGGATATCCGCTGTTTGTGCTGCTAATCGGCGGCGGACTGTTTCTGTTCATCTACTCCAAGGCTTTGCCAATCCGTTGGCTGAGCCTTGCGCTGCATTCGCTCCGCGTAAAAAAACAGGGAGAAGGTCAAATAAGCTCATTCCAGGCACTGATGAGCACCATCTCGTCGACCGTAGGACTGGGCAACATCGCCGGCGTGGCGATAGCTCTGGTTGTCGGCGGTCCAGGAGCCATCTTCTGGATGTGGGTGAGCGCACTTCTCGGAATGGCGACAAAATTTTTCGAGGGCACACTTGCCATAATGTATAAGGGCAAGGACGACCGCAACGAAGTGCAAGGCGGACCGATGTATGTGATTACCAAAGGTCTCGGCAAACGGATGAAGCCGCTTGCGGTGGTGTTCTCCGTAGCGGGAATGGTGGGCAGTTTTGCCCTGATGCAAGCCAACCAGCTCACCGAAGCAATGGCAACCGTCTGCATAAGTCCGCTGCTCGGCATCGCCGACTCCACAACCATGCGCTTCATCATCGGTGTCTGTATCTGCGCCATCGTGTCGGTCGTGGTGCTCGGAGGGCTGAAACGCATAGCCAACGTTGCCACAAAGATAGTGCCCATAATGGTGGGATGCTACTTTCTGATGGTGCTCTACATAATAGTCACCAATCTTGACCTGCTGCCATCCACATTCGCCGCCATCATCAACGGCGCGTTCAACCTGCAGGCAGGCATCGGCGGCATTGTCGGCACAGCCATCATCGGCGCACGCCGCGCCATGTATGTCAACGAGGCAGGTGTCGGTACGGCAGGAATGATGCACGGAGCGTCGATGAATGCCGAACCCGTGCGCGAAGGACTCGTAGCGATGCTCGGACCAGCAATCGACTCCGGACTCGTCTGCACCCTTACGGCAATACCCATCATAATGGCAGGCAACTTCCACACAGAAGGCGTTGCCGGACTCTCGATAGCCCTTGAGGCATACGACATCCTCATCCCCGTTATCGGAAAATACTTGCTGCTCGTCATGGTTGTTGTATTTGCCATGTCAACCATGTTCTCCTACTCATACTACGGTTGCAAATGCACGTCCTACCTTTTTGGCTCAAAAAACACTAAATACTATCTGTATTTCTACCTTCTCACACTTGTGATTTCCAGCGTGATGACCCTCGGTCTGACTGTAAGCGTCATGGACATAGCCTTTGCGGTTATGGCATTTCCGAATATGCTTGCCGTGTTCTGCCTCGCGCCCAAAGTAAAAGAAGAAATCAAGAAATTCAAGAGCCTGAAATAGCGCCACGTCAAAAAAACTTATAATAAAAAATACGAGACTCATTTTCTGAATCCCGTATTTCCATTTACACAAAATGTTTTATAGTGCCAGGATTTTTATATGGACTTCTTGTAACAATGTAATGTACTGAGGAATAACAATAAATTAAACATATCTGATTGCCCCTCCACTTCCAAAAGGATAATCGTTTACATCCTTGTTGAGGTAAGGAGAATCTGCAATCAACACACCATAAAAACAACATCTTTCTTTGCTGAAATATACTTTGCTTTCTGCATCATAAGAAGTCCATTCATAACCTTCGACTTTAAGGACAGCACGTACAATCCCGCGATATACGCCTAACACATAATCTATTTGACTTGCACGAGACTTTGCTATTGCCCAATACTTACGCGTTTTTTCATAGATGTCCGTTCTCCGATATATTCCATGAACTTTCGCATCATCAAAAGTTCTATTTAAGCTAACTAGTAACAATCGTTCACTTGGATTTACTTTGATTTTCTCACAATCATAAATGGAACTGATTTCATCGACAGTTTTAATACCCTCATCCCACTGGTGATGTCCGCTCACAATATTAGTCAACACTTGTTCAGTATTGAATTTTGGATATGTAAGAAAATCTATAAGAACGGATTCTATCTTTAAAGCCTCTTCTTTTGTTAATTTATGACGAAGGATAAAATGCTCAACTTCTGCCCCGGAAGAGATAATATCACGAATCAGATTAAGTTTTAGTGATTCATCGTTTTCATGAAGCGCAGCTTTGCTATGGTTAAAAACTCTATTGCCACAACCTTTCCCTATATAAAAGATTTTATTGTTTCGAGGGTCTGTTAACGAGTAAACATAATAGCCAAGTTCCTCTATAGTTTTGTCACTGAACTTATTCACAATATTTACATTATTCTTTTTGTAGCGAAATAATAATAATCGGGTATTCTGTCTTTTACTTCAACAACTTTCTTTCCCCATTATCGCCATTTTCCAGCACACTCATTTGGTGGATGGCTATTTGATTGAGTTTTATAAGTCGCTTTCCCTGTGGAATTCCCTGCTCGATAAACACAGCATTCAGATTTTCCATATTGGACAGGCATATAAGTTCATTGATGGTGGCATAATCCCGAATATTACCTTTCAAGTCAGGATTGTTTTCCCTCCATTCCTTTGCCGTCATTCCAAACATCGCTACATTCAGCACATCGGCTTCATTGGCATAAATGATATTTGCCTGTCTGGGCGTTATTTCAGCAGGAATAAGATTCTGCTTGATGGCATCCGTATGTATCCGATAGTTTATCTTTGACAATTCACGTTTTGCCGACCAGCCGAGTTGCCGTACCTCCTCGGTTTTAAGTCTTTGAAACTCTTCTATAAGGTAGAGCTTAAATGGTACACTGATTGCAGAACCAAATTCAAAGGCAATATCTTTGTGAGCATAAGTTCCGCCATAACGTCCCTTTTTTACAACAAGTCCAATAGCACTTGTACATTCAATCCATTCTGAAGCACTGAGTACAAAGGAAGGCAACCCGGCACTTTTTCTAAAGTGGTCAAATTCGACCACTTTAAAATTGGGATTGTGAATTACTTCCCAAGTTCCAAGAAATTCAATCGTATAGCGGTTTCTAATCCAATTCTTGATTATATCAGCAGATCGACTATCTCCCTCTTTGGCTGAAGCCATATCTGTAAGGGAAATGTAATCCTGTTCAGCCCATTGCAAAACAGTTATTTGTGTATTTTGAACCGTAATCTTAGCCATAGCACTAAAGTGTTGAATTTCATTACAAAGGTAACCATAATTCACGATACTGTAGCATTTTCAAAGAAATATCATAGCGTTTTCTGATATAAACCATTATGGTATCTCAGAATTATATTACCTTTGTTGGCATAAAGAGTTATTTGACAGCATAGCAATGTAAAACGCTGAAATTCGCACGGTCTCTAACTCGTTACCACAACTTCTCAAATAGCTAGCTAAAAGTTTATTTCTCAAATGACTATATCAAACAGTTGAAAATCTATAATAAAAATTCGTACCTTTGCACAGTTAAAAAAATAGGTATGAAATCATTTCTGCAGATAGAGAATTTGACCAAGTCGTTTGGCGACAGAGTGCTGTTTTCCGATGTTACGTTCGGCATCTATGAAGGCGACAAAATTGGCTTGATAGCGAAAAACGGATCAGGAAAAACCACACTGCTGCGAATAATCGCCGGCGAAGAGTCCTACGACTCAGGCAGCCTTGTGTTCAGAAACGATTTGCGCGTAGGCTACTTGAAGCAGCTGCCGGAGCTCGACCCCAACCTGTCGGTAATCGAGGCGTGCCTATCGATCGACGACGAGCCGACGGCAGCCATACGCACCTATGAGCGCGCGCTGGCAAGCGGCGATGCCGACGCATTGGCAAAAGCGATGTCGCAGATGGACGCTGCCGGAGCATGGGACTATGAAGACCGCATACGCCAGACACTGACGCAACTGAAAATCATCGATATGAACCAGCCCGTCGGTCAGCTGTCGGGCGGACAGGTGAAGCGCGTGGCTCTCGCCAAAGTGGTGATCAACGAGCCCGAGTTGCTGATTCTCGACGAGCCCACCAACCACCTCGACATCGATATGATCGAATGGCTGGAAAGCTATCTGCAACGCAGCCGCATGTCGCTTCTGATGGTGACCCACGACCGTTACTTTCTCGACAAGGTCTGCTCAAAGATTGTGGAAATCGACAGCCGTCAGGTGTATGCCTACAACGGAAACTACGACTACTATCTGGAGAAACGCGAGGAACGCCTGTCGGCGCAAAGTGCGGAACTGGCAAAGGTGAAAAACCTGCTGCGCACCGAGCTCGACTGGATGCGCCGCCAGCCACAAGCCCGTGGCTCAAAAGCGAAATACCGCATCGATGCCTTCCACGACCTCACGCGGCGCTCACAGGTGAGACGCGACGACGCCGACGTGCAGCTGAACGTGAAGTCAACCTACATCGGCTCCAAAATCTTTGACGCTGTGGATGTGACAAAGGCATACGACGACAAGGTGATACTCAACGGCTTCGAATACACGTTCGCACGATATGAAAAAGTGGGCATCGTGGGCAACAACGGCGTGGGCAAATCGACATTCATAAAAATGCTCCTCGGCGAGGTGGCTCCCGACTCCGGACATTTCGACATCGGCGAGACGGTGAAATTCGGCTACTACAGCCAAGACGGCATACAATTCAACGAGCAGGACAAAGTAATCGACGCCGTAAGGCGCATAGCCGAAGTGGTGGTAATCGATGAAAAAACGCGCTACACCGCATCGCAGTTTCTGCAACTGTTTCTGTTCAGCCCCGAAACCCAGCAGAACTACATCTACAAGCTCAGCGGAGGCGAGAAGCGGAGGCTGTATCTTGCCACCGTGCTCATGCGCACCCCCAACTTCCTCATCCTCGACGAGCCGACCAACGACCTCGACATCACGACTCTCGGCATTTTGGAAGACTACATCACAAAGTTCCGCGGCTGCGTGATAATCGTGAGCCACGACCGCTTCTTCCTCGACCGCACCGTCGACCATTTGTTTGTGTTTGAAGGCAACGGCGTGGTCAAGGATTTCCCCGGCAACTATTCCGACTACCGCGAGTGGAAGACGCTCCAGAAAAAAGAAGAGGAAAAGCCGAAGAAAGAAGAGCCCAAGGCTCAACGCCAACAACGCACGTATGCCAACAAGATGACATTCAAGGAGCGCAAGGAGTTTGACTCGCTTTCTGCCGACATTGCCTCGCTTGAGGAAGAAAAGAAGCAAATAGAGGCCGACCTCAGCGGCGCGTCGCTCAGCGTTGACGAGATTACCGAACGGTCAAGGCGCATGCAGGAAATCATCGACGCCCTCGACGAAAAAGAGATGCGCTGGCTCGAACTTTCAGAAAAAGAGCAATAACAAACAATGGTCTACAATCAAAATACAAGCAATCAGCAGGCTGCCGAAAACACAGCATTCTCCATTCTGGTGTGCGCCGGGCTTTCCCACTTTATGAACGACATGATACAGTCGGTCATACCGTCAATCTACCCTATAATAAAAGACAGCTACGGCTTCTCGTTCGCGCAGATAGGCATCATCACGCTGTTTTTTCAAATGATGTCGTCGATTCTGCAGCCGTTCACTGGATTCTATGCCGACCGCCATCCGCGCCCTTATGCCCTCGCCATTGGCATGTGCTTCACGCTTGCAGGGCTGCTGTCGCTCGCCTTTGCCGGCACATTCGCCCTCATCATCCTGTCTATAAGCCTCATCGGACTCGGCTCGTCGGTGTTTCACCCCGAAGCGTCGCGAGTGGCACAGATGGCGTCGGGCGGCAAGAAAAGCCTTGCGCAGTCAATCTTTCAAGTTGGCGGAAACGGCGGAAATGCCCTCGGCCCGATTCTTGCGGCACTCGTGGTACAACCGTTCGGCCAGCGCTCAATCGGCTGGTTCTCGATTGTGGCTGTCATAGCCATCCTCACGATGCTGCACATCGGCTCTTGGTACAAGCGCCGGCTTTTAAATGCCACATTGCATAAAAAAGCCACACCGCAACCGTTCATCCACCTGTCGCACCGACGCGTGCATTGGGTTCTTGCAATTCTTGTGGTACTGATTTTCTCGAAATATTTCTACCTGTCATGTATGACAAGTTATTTCACCTTCTTCCTGATTGACAAATTCCACATTTCGGTACAAGCATCGCAGTTCTGCCTCTTCGCCTTTCTCGGCGCGTCGGCCATAGGCACACTCGGCGGTGGACTGCTCGGCGACCGTTTCGGCCGCAAATACGTGATTTGGGCATCCATCCTCGGCGCCGCTCCGTTTGCCTTGATGCTTCCGTTTGCGTCGTTCGGATGGACCATCGCACTCGCCGTAGTGGTAGGGCTTGTGATTTCATCGGCATTCTCCTCCATAGTGGTCTACGCCACCGACCTTATGCCCGACAAAATCGGTATGATTTCAGGGGTGTTTTTCGGACTGATGTTCGGACTCGGCGGTGTTGGTTCGGCTTTCTTCGGATGGCTTGCCGACCGCACAAGTGTGGAGTATATATTTCTTGTCAGCTCGTTCTCTCCGCTGCTCGGCATCGTGGCAGGACTTCTTCCAAACACGCAGAAAAAGACTGTCAGTCAACAATAAGCTGCATCTGCAAAGCGTCGACATATCCGCCGTCGGCACGCAGAAGCCAGTCGTGCAAAGTGCCCGCATTGCGGAAACCTGCCTTTTCAAACATCCACAGGCTCGGAGCATTGTCGGCAGCCACAACCGCATACACCTGATGCAGATGAAGCACGTCGCGGGCATACTCCAACAAGAGCGCCATCGCATCCCCGCCTATTCCCTGCCGCTGATATTCACGGTCAATCAACAGTCCGACAGCCGCCCGTCGGTTCACCGGATCGAAATCGAAAAGGTCAATCATCCCCACAGCATTGTCGGCAGTTTTCAAGCACACCATCATCCGGAGTTGCTTCTGTGCAAAAATGTCGGCAGTGTAGTTTTTAAGATATTCCCAAATCTGATGGCGCGAGAACGGAGCCGTCGCACATCCGAAACGCCACAAGTCGCAATCGTTCTCCCACCGATGAATCACATCGATGTCGGTAGGCTCGAGAGCCCGCAGATAAACCTTTCCGTTGTCAAGCATGTCGGTTTCTACATTTTAGGAGTTATCATCACCTTCGACTCCGACAAATAGGTTGCAAAGTCCATATTTCTGCGCGAAAACCGGTATATCGCCTTTATCGTTTCCGAATAAGAGCATTTGCGGTTGTCAAACACCACAAAAACCCTGCTGCTGAAAAAACGGTGAGTGCTCAGGTCGCGCACAATGCAATACTCATCATAAGGCACCTTCAATGCATTTCTGATTTCAAGATATTCATCAGTCACCGCCTCCACATAATCATAGTATTCCACCTCAGGCTGCTTTTTGGGCAGCAAGCGGTCCACAAACCTGTGAGCAAGCCCCATCCATGAGCGCAGACTGATGGCAAAGCGTATCACCGCTCCATAGACCAGACTGTAGTGCGGATAATGCTTGCGGAAGAAAATCTGCATAGCCTCGTAGAACACCTTCACATAGCGATATGAATTTTTCTGTGTGCTCTCGCCTTTGTAATGTATTATGGGCGACGGAATATAGTAGTTTGAATAGCCAGCTTTCACAATGCGGTAAGACAAGTCGATATCCTCGCCATACATAAAGAAATCCTCATCAAATCCGCCAATGCTGCGCAGCAGATCGGTGCGTATGAAAATAAACGCACCGCTGAGGATGTCGACACGATGCGGACGGTCGTAAGGCAGATAGCGCAAATGATATTTGGCAAACAGCGGCGATTTCGGAAACAGCGACGACAGTCCGAAAATTTTGCAGAACGACACCCAAGGTGTCGGGAACGCCCGCTTCGACTCCGGCAGAAACCGTCCGTTTCCGTCGAGCATACACACCCCGATACCGCCACAGTCGTCGGCATGCTTGTCGTAGAAATCCATACAGTCGCGCAGCGTGTGGCTGCCAATTATAGTGTCAGGGTTCAATATCAGCGTGAATTTGCCGCGGGCAATGGCGAACCCCTGGTTGTTGGCACGTCCGAAACCGGCATTCTCCCTGTTTTCTATCACAATCACATCAGGAAAACACTTTCTCAAATGTTCTATCGAGTCGTCACCGGAATTGTTGTCGACCACAATAATCTCGCCCGAGAATCCAGCCAGCGCCTCCTTTGCCGAACGCACCGTCTGCTCAAGGAAATACTTCACCCTGTAGTTGACAATCACTATCGAAACGTCTATATCACTGTGTCCTGCTTCCATTCCATTCATTTAGTAGAGTTGTTGAAACTGTCGGTAAACAGCGTGCGGTTCTGTATTGACCGTCCGAGCGTAACCTCATCTGTATACTCAATCTCGTTGCCCACAGCCACACCGCGCGCCAGCATCGTGATCCGCACGTCGCTGCCGGCAAGTTTGCGGAAAATGTAGAAATTCGTCGTGTCGCCCTCCATCGTGGCACTCAGTGCCAATATCACTTCTTTTACGCCGCCTGCCTCCACCCGCTTCACGAGGCTTTCAATCTCCACGTCCTGCGGTCCGATGCCGTCCATCGGTGAAATCAGTCCGCCGAGCACGTGATAAAGGCCATGATACTGGCGGGTGTTCTCCACCACCATCACATCCTTCACGTTTTCAACCACACAGACGGTCGACGCGTCGCGCGACGTGTCGGAGCATATCGGGCAACGGTCGGTTTCCGATATATTGTGGCACACCGAGCAATAGCGTATGCCCTCGCGCAATTTTATAATCGAGTCGCCGAGCGACAACGCGGCAGTCTTGTCCTGACGCAACAGATGCAGAATCAGGCGCAACGCCGTTTTACGGCCTATACCTGGCAATTTGGCCATCTCATTGACCGCATTCTCAAGCAACGACGACGAAAATTCATTTTCCATAACGACAAAGGTAGCAGAAAAAGTTGACAATCTCCACGGCATAGACTCAGGATTTGGCAAATTCATTAGTTTTTCTTTATTTTGTAGACTAATTTTTTACAGAAATGAAAAAATACGCAATCATAGTGGCTGGCGGTTCGGGAACGAGATTCGGCTCGACACTGCCAAAGCAGTTCATTCCTCTCGGCGGTGTGCCTGTGCTGATGCGCACCATCAAGGCATTCGCCGACTACGACCCGGACATCAACATTGTTGTGGCGCTTCCCTCTGAGCACCTCACGCTGTGGGGCGACCTCTGCGCCTCGCGCAATTTCGACGTTCCCCACAAAGTGGTGGAAGGCGGAGCAAACCGCTTCGAGTCGGTGCGCAACGCCCTGTTTGCCATCAACGAGACAGAATGCCTTGTCGCCGTTCACGACGGAGCGCGTCCGCTTGTCAGCCGACAGGTGATTGCCGCCGGCTTCGAGACAGCGGCACGGTGTGGCACGGCTATTCCCACAGTGCCCGTCACCGACAGCATACGCCAGCTTGACCGCAACGGCAGCCACAACGTGAGCCGCGAGTCGCTTGTAGCCGTACAGACACCGCAGACATTCCGCGTTGAGATTCTGAAAGAAGCCTACACCACCGCCTTCAGCCCGCTTTTCACCGACGATGCGTCGGTAGTGGAGTTCAGAGGCACACCGGTGACTCTATATCCCGGCGATGTGAACAACATCAAAATCACACACCCTATGGACATCAACACCGCCGAATGGATACTCTCCGCCGACAGCAATGAACAGGCTTGACGAAATAGACATAAAATTTCTGACCGGAGTGGGCCCGAAACGCGCGGAGTTGCTTGCCGAGCAGCTCCACATCCACACTTTCTACGACCTGCTCTACTACTTCCCGTTCAGATATGTTGACCGCAGCCGGATATTCCAGATTCGCGAACTGGAGTCGGGCATGCCGTTCATTCAGCTGAAGGGGCGGTTTGTCACGATGACAACCGTAGGCGAAGGCGCGAAACGCAGAATGCAGGCATTGTTTTCCGACGGCACTGGCACCATCGACGTGGTATGGTTCAACCGCATAAAATTCGTGGCTGAAAACTACCGCACCGGAGTGGAATACGTGATTTTCGGAAGACCGTCAATTTTCAACGGCCGCTTCAACCTCGCGCACCCTGAAATAGAGACGTCGGTGCCCGGCAACGAGCCGCACGGACTGCGCGGAGCCTACAACATGACCGACAAGCTGCGCAATCGCGGCTTCACATCAAAAACATTCCAGACGCTCATCTCCAACCTGCTGGCAAAGACCGCGTTCATTCCGGAAACGCTGCCGCAGACCGTGACCGAACGCTATCACCTGATTCCGCTGCGCGACGCGCTGGAAAATATCCACTTTCCGAAGTCGGTCGACCTTCTCAACAAGGCAAAACTGCGGCTTAAGTTTGAAGAGTTGTTTCTTATCCAGCTCAACATACTGCGCATCGCCAACGGCCGCAAGGCACAGCAGAAAGGCTTTGTCTTCTCTCGCATCGGTGAATTTTTCAACCGTTTCTATAGTGATGTGCTGCCATTCCCCCTTACTGGGGCGCAGAAACGCGTGATGCACGAAATCCGCGCCGACCTCGGAAGTGGACGTCAGATGAACCGCCTGCTGCAAGGCGATGTGGGAAGCGGCAAGACAATAGTGGCGCTGATGTCGGCTCTGATTGCCGTCGACAACGGATTCCAGACATGCCTGATGGCTCCCACCGAGATTCTCGCCACACAGCACTATGAGTCGCTCAGCGCCATGGCAGGCAAAATCGGCGTGCGCGTGGAGCTGCTCACCGGTTCCACAAAAAAGAAAAAACGCGACGAGATACACGCCGGACTGACCGACGGCTCCATACACATTCTCATCGGCACACACGCCGTGATTGAGGACAACGTGGAGTTCCGATGCCTCGGGCTAGTGATTATCGACGAGCAACACCGCTTCGGCGTGGCGCAACGCGCCCGTCTGTGGAAGAAAAACTTCAATCCGCCGCACGTGCTTGTGATGACAGCCACGCCTATCCCGCGCACGCTTGCCATGACCGTCTACGGTGACCTTGACGTGTCGGTAATCGACGAGCTGCCGCCCGGACGCAAGCCGATACAAACCATACTGCGCTACGAGAACAACCGCGAGTGGGTGAACCGGCTCATCGGTCACGAACTGTCGATTGGCCGACAAGCATACATCGTGTATCCTCTTATCCAGGAAAACGAGAAGCTCGAGTTGAAAGCGCTCGAGGAGGGATTTGAATATATCAGAAACACGTTCCGCAGCTACAAAGTGAGCTTTGTGCACGGCAAGATGAAACCTGCCGAAAAAGACTGCCAGATGCAGCTGTTTGCCAGCAAGCAGACACAGATTCTTGTGGCTACTACGGTTATCGAGGTGGGCGTCAACGTGCCAAACGCCTCGGTGATGGTGATTGAAAACGCCGAGCGTTTCGGACTGTCGCAGCTGCACCAGCTGCGCGGACGCGTCGGGCGCGGAGCCGACCAGTCGTACTGCATCCTGATGACGAAACCCAACATCGCCAAAGAAACACGCCAGCGTCTTGAAATCATGACCGAGACCACCGACGGATTCCGAATCGCCGAAGCCGACATGCAGTTGCGCGGTCCGGGCGACATCGAGGGCACCATGCAGAGCGGCATCGCATTCAACCTGCGCATAGCCAACCTCGGCTCCGACGGTCAGATTCTCAACATCGCCCGCGAGGCTGCCGAGGCAGTCCTCGCCGACGACCCCAATCTCCAGACGCCTCAAAACCGCATCCTCGCCGAGCAGTTACACCGCTTTTTCAACAAAAAAGTGGATTGGAGCAAAATCAGTTAAAAATTTAAAAACAAATTGTCGTAGGCATCCAGAAAGGCGTATATATCGCCATCGCCGAGACGGCAAAAGGGAGAAGGCTCAGCCAAAAAGTGGCGCTTAAATAGGCTGGGTTTTTCGGCAAAAATTGTGCTAAATCGATTGTGAAAATCACAAATAATGTGAAAATCAATAGATTTAGCACTCTTGCTATTTTGCTGTTTGCAGATAAATATATATCTTTGGAAGTCGTTTAGAAAAAATACAATATCGCAAAACATGGAAAAAACATTAGTCATACTTAAACCAAGCGCTATGCTGAGAGGATTGGCAGGCGAAGTTATCTCACGCTTTGAAAAGAAAGGTCTCATCATAATCGGCATGAAAATGATGACGCTTTCCGACGAAATTCTCCGCGAACATTACGCTCACTTGGCAGACAAACCGTTTTTCCCATTAATCGTAAAGTCGATGCAGGCTTCACCTGTAGTTGTGATGTGCCTTAAAGGTCTTGAGGCTGTCGATGTGGTGCGCAAAATGACCGGTGCCACCCGCGGACGCCACGCCGAGCTCGGCACCATCCGCGGCGACCTTTGCATGAGCGGACAGCAGAACATTGTCCACGCCTCCGACTCTGTAGAGAATGCCAAGATTGAAATCCGACGCTTCTTCAAGCCGGAGGAAATCACCGACTACGAGACACCGATGCTCAAGTATCTCTATGCCGACGACGAACTTTAAACATTAAAACAGCAAACCAAAAGAAAACATCGGGACGATGATCATAAACAGGATAACAAAACTAATAGGCATCGGCGCATTTCTTTGCTGCTCGCTGACAATAGCGGCTCAGAAACTGCGTTCAGTTTCTGCCCACAGCAACATGCACCATGACCTCATCGCTTCACAGCGCGACATGAGCGACCAGATAAAGGTGCAGGAGACACGCGAATTCATGAACGAGCTCCTCGAAGACGAACAGGAACCGGAAATTGACATCTATACCGAAGGCTGGAACAGCAGCCTCGTCAACCCTTACGCACACCAGGCGGTGCCAAACAACGTGCGTATCGACGTGTCTGACTACGCAATGCCTGTCCCTGGCTTCATCACCTCGCCTTACGGCTACCGTCCACGATTCAGACGCCAGCACAAAGGCGTCGACCTCAAACTCAACACCGGCGACACCGTGCGCGCGGCATTTGCCGGAAAAGTGCGTTTGACAAGATTTGAACGCGGCGGATACGGATACTACGTAATCCTGCGCCATGCCAATGGTTTGGAAACCGTATACGGCCACCTCTCGCGCTTCCTCGTGAAGCCGAACCAGACAGTGAATGTCGGCGACCCTATCGCCCTCGGCGGAAGCACCGGACGCAGCACAGGTCCGCACCTCCACTTCGAAACGCGTTTCATGGGTTACGCAATCAACCCTTGCGCAATCTTCGACTTCGCAAACCAGACTACGCATACCGACTACTATACGTTTAACAAAGGCACATACACACAGGCACGCAACTATGCTCCAAGCAGCAGCGTGACATATGCCGAGAAAGCGCACAAGCAGGACAATCCGTATGCCGACGGCTCGCGCCAAACCTACCGCGTGAAGAAGGGCGACACGCTCTACTCCATCGCCAACGCCCACGGCACGACAGTCAACAAGCTTTGCAAACTCAACGGAATCAGCACCAAGAGCCGCATTAATCCGGGAAAGGTGCTGAGAGTAAAATAAAAGCAGGACAATAAAACGACATCCAAGGTCAATCAGCCGCGTCCCGACTGATTGACCTTTTTATTAAGAACACTATGGATTCGATAAAACAAATCTACCGCATAGGCCACGGGCCGTCGAGCAGCCACACGATGGGTCCGAAACGCGCAGCAAGCATCTTTCTGAAAAGCGCGGAGGGCAAGGATGCCGACCATTTCCGAGTGACACTCTACGGAAGCCTCGCCGCCACCGGACGCGGCCACCTTACCGATCAGGCAATCATCGACACCCTGTCGCAAAAAGGAGAAGTGGAAATCGTGTGGAAACCCGATGTATTCCTTAAATTCCACCCCAACGGCATGAAATTCGAAGCTCTTGGCTCCGACGGCAGCACCGTAGACTCCTGGACGGTGTTCAGTATCGGCGGAGGCACTCTCGCCAACGAGCATTTCAACGAGCAAACAGAGCGCAAAGTCTACGAAATGTCGCACATCAGCGACATCCTCCAATGGTGTGACTCGACAGGATACTCCTTTTGGGAATACGTGGAGCAATGCGAAGGCAAAGAAATAATTGAATATCTGCGCGAAGTGTGGGACACCATGCAGAAAGCCGTGGAACGCGGGCTCAACGCCGAGGGAGTGATGCCCGGCGGACTCGGGCTGCGCCGCAAAGCCCTCACCTACTACGTGCGTTCCGGCGGAATGTCGGGCAGCATGAAAAGCCGCGGACTCATCTATGCCTACGCCCTTGCCGTATCTGAAGAAAATGCCTGTGGCGGACGGATTGTCACCGCTCCCACCTGTGGGTCGTGCGGCGTGATGCCAGCCGTACTCTACCACATCAAGACAGCCCACGACATCAGCGACGAGCGCATTGTGCGGGCTCTTGCCACCGCCGGACTCTTCGGCAACGTTGCCAAAACCAACGCATCAATATCTGGTGCGGAAGTGGGATGTCAAGGAGAAGTGGGCGTGGCATGCGCCATGGCGGCAGCCGCTGCCTGCCAGCTGTTTGGCGGCACCGAATCGCAAATTGAATATGCAGCCGAGATGGGACTCGAACACCACCTCGGATTGACGTGCGACCCCGTGTGCGGCCTTGTGCAGATTCCTTGTATCGAGCGCAACGCCTTCGCCGCCGCCCGTGCATTCGACGCCAACTCTTATGCAAACTTCACCGACGGACGCCACCGCGTGAGTTTCGACCAAGTGGTCGAGGTGATGAAGCGCACAGGACACGACCTGCCAAGCCTCTACAAAGAAACGTCGCAAGGCGGACTTGCAGCAAATTTTGAAGACTGACAACAGTGCGCAACAATACAAACCAACCATCCATGAAATTTAACATTTTAACAATTCATAGTTAAACCATCTGACTTTTTCGTGGTCATAGATACTAACAACCCAAATTATAGAATTATGAAACGGATGAATTATTTGGCAATGGTACTGGCTCTGGCATTATCGATGCCGGCAACCGATATGGTAGCACAGCACACCGGCTACCGCGGAGGAACAACCACCGGAAACCCCGGCGGAGGACGCCGTCCCGACAGCAATCCGCAAAGACAACCAGGAAACAACCGTCATGACCGTCCGGACAACAAGCATCACGACCGTCCAGGCAACGACCGTCATGACCGTCCAGGCAACGACCGTCATGACCGTCCAGGCAACGACCGTTATGACCGTCCAGGCAACAGCCGTTACGACCGTCCAGGCAACGACCGTTACGACCGCCCGAACAGCAGCCACCACGGACATCCAGGGAATCCTGGAAATCCCGGGCATCCAGGACGCCCCGGCAATCCAGGCTCGACAAACCATCACCACGGATTTCATCCAACGCCACCGCCGCCACGTCCATACCGGCCTATAGTACGGCCAGCCCCGCGTCCAGTGCCGCCGCCTGCGTTCAGACCATGTCCTACCGCACCTATGTTGACCGCCGTGTTCGGACTTCCGTTCGGCATCAGTATCAACATCAGCATCGACAATCTGCGCAGAGACGGATACTACATCGACGGCTACAACAACAACGAGGTTTATCTGAGAAATGTCTATGAGATGAACTATTCGTGGGACGACGGTGTTGTTATCTACGATTCAAGCGGACGAATGCAGTCTGCCAGACTTTATCAGTCGACCTATGGCTACGACTCTTCGCGCTTCGACAATCTATATTCGCAAATATGCAGCCAATACGGATTGCCGGCAACGCAAAAATACCGCAACGGAGAGAAAACAGTCACTTGGTATGACCGCAACGGCAGCCACTACGTGTCGCTTGCCTACAACCACATGACATCGGACGGAGGATATCCGCGCTACTATACGATTCTGTGCTACGGAATTTAGGTTATTACTATATTTGAAATATGAAGAAGAAAAAGACTCTGAAAAAGTCAGAACAAACTAAACGTAAAAAATTTATCGCACTCATTGTCGCGCTTGTCATCATCATGGCAGGCGCGGCATTGCTGATTTCTCTGCTGACGGCAAGCGCCGAGCGGGATGGAATGCTGTATGTGCGTCCGGAAATGACAAAAGAGCAACTGACTGACACCATCGCCGCACGATTCGGGAAAAGCATTGCCGACAAAGTGGAATTGCTGACTGCCGTGCGCGACATCGACCCGTCGACACGCATCGGTGCGTACAAGGTGGAAAAAGGAATGAGCGCACTGTCATTGTGGAAGGCACTGTCGTCGGGGGCGCAGACTCCAATTAAATTCACATTCAACAATGTGCGCACGGCGGATGAATTTGCTGAAAATGCGTCGAAGCAACTGGCTCTCAAAAAAGACGACCTGCTGAAACTGATGACCGACAGCACTTATTGCCAGTCGCTCGGATTCAACCAGCAAACAATCCCAGCAATGTGCATCCCCGACACCTATGAAGTCTACTGGTCGATAACAGCCGACAATCTGCTAAACAAACTGAACTCGGCATACAAGGCTTTCTGGACAACCGACCGCGAAAAGAAGGCTCAGAAATTGGGTCTGACCAAGGTGGAGGTGTCAACATTGGCATCAATCGTCGACTCCGAAACCGCCTATAAACCGGAAAAAGCCACCATAGCGCGGCTATACCTCAACCGTCTTGAGAAAGGCATGAAACTGCAAAGCGACCCGACCGCCAAGTTTGCAGTCGGCGACCCGACCCTGCGACGCATCACGCTGGAGCATATAAAAACGCAGTCGCCCTACAACACCTACTTCGTGGAGGGATTGCCGCCAGGTCCTATCAGAATGCCTGAGAAATCAACACTCGACGCTGTGCTCAACGCGCCTCAGAACGATTATATCTATATGTGTGCAAAGGAGGATTTCTCCGGAAGCCACAATTTCTCAGCTTCGTATGCCGAACATCAGCAAAACGCCGCACGCTATCGCCGCGCGCTCGACCGCAACGGCATAAAATAAGAGCCGACAGGTTTATTACATCAACGACATAGACAACTCCGCCTGCAAACATATTATGCGAGCGGAGTTGTTTATGATATGCTATTCGGGACACCAACTCGTGATAAAATAGGCGGCGCTTCGGAAAATAAAATTGAGCAAGCTCTTTTCTTTCCACTCTCCTTGCACTATCTTTGCATAAGATAAACTGCATCTCAGCATAATATTCAAGCAAGCTTGATATTATGCATTCAATTTGCACTATCTTTGCATAAAAATATCTGCGATATGAACAAACCCGATGATTTGATTCTTTTAGGCTCTATGCCAATCCCCGACGCCCACATAGTCAAGGGCGTGCTGGATGAATACGGCATACCTTCGGAAATAGTTGGCGAAACGCTGTCGACAGTGTTCGCCATGCCAGGGACGTCTTTGGGAATGACCCGTATATTCGTTTTCCGCCGCGATATTGAAAAGGCACTCGAAGTGCTTGACAAACAAAAAAACGACAATCCAAAACAATGAGAATATTAAAATACGCACTGTCCTTCACGCTGCTGACTGCAATGGCTGTCACAGCATCCGCCCAAAACTACTTCAACAGCCGCTCTCTGGCAAATAAGTTGAAGAAAGGGACAACACCCGAATGCGAAATCGTCGCTGTGGACAATTCGGAATCTCTTCTTCACACCGCCGACTCCATCGCCGCCCTCTCCGACAACAACCGCCCAAACATCATGTTTCTGCCAGTGGTGTTCACGTCATACAAGATGATACAGCCGATGGCTCTGGAACAGCCCGACACTGTCGCATCGCTGACAAAACACGAAATGCCGACAATAGAAATCGACAATGAATGGATTGAAAACCTCTCTTGGCGAAACCGCTTCGAGAACGAGCATCTGCAACGTCTCGCCGTGGAATCGCCATGGCTCGTCCCCTACAACCTGAGCATGCTGCCCGAGCCTCCGAAACAATATGAGGCGAAACTCGACGTGAAGAAAAACATCCTTACCATCGAGGTGCGCAAACTTGAAGTTCCGGAAGCCGCTCCCGAACATAATTTGAAACGCAAAAACTGGATACACGCCTTCGACGCCACGCTACAGTTCTCACAAGCGTATATGACCGACAACTGGTATCAAGGCGGCGAAAAAAACATCAACCTTCTGGCTCATCTGTGGTACAATTTAAAACTGAACCAAACACTGCACCCCCGCTTGCTGTTTGACCTGACCACACAATACAAACTCGGCGTCAACTCGGCTCCCGCCGACGAGCTGAGAGGCTACAACATCAATGAGGATTTGTTTCAATTGAACCTGCAGTTCGGTGTCAAGGCTACCAAAAAGTTCTACTACAGCATGAACATGCAGTTCAAGACACAGCTGCTGCAAAACTTCCAGACCAACACGTGGAAGATGACGGCGTCGCTGCTCACTCCGGGCGAACTCAACGCCGGTATCGGTATGGCATACAGCACAAAGAACAAACGTGGCAACGTGGCGTTCGACGCCTCGCTGTCGCCACTTTCCTACAATATGAAAATGTGGCGCGCCAACTACAAGCTGCTTGACGACAACGGCGAAATGCTCCACCCCGACAAATTAGAGCATCAGGTCGGTTCGAGCGGTGAAGTGAAATTCGGATGGGCAATGACCCGCAACATCTCGCTCAGCTCGCGCATATTCGCGTTCTCCGACTATTCGTATCTGCAAAGCGATTGGGAAACCACTCTGAGCTTCTCAATCAACAAATTTCTGTCAACGCAGATTTATGCCCACGTGCGCTTCGACGACTCACAGAAGATTACCGACAACAACAATTCTCATTGGCAATTCAAGGAAGTGTTCAGTTTCGGCCTTCAATATAAATTCCGATAAATGCGCCTCGCTGCCGCCTGCATACTGACTGCATTCATTGCCTGCTTCCAATGCGCAGCGGCAATTGAAATCCCCGACACAGCGACGGTGCTGCCGGGCTATGCCTCGCGCATCGACGCCACGCGCAGAATCCTCGACGGAACGACCGACAACCTGACCGGACTATGGAACTATCCAGAGGAACAAATGGTGGTGGCAATCAGGAAATCATCGGAATTCAACTATCAGCTTATTGCCGTAGAGGCGGAAAACGAAGCCATCGACTGCGGCACCGTAATCGGCTATCTGACCACAACGGCAAACAAATCAAAGATGCGGATGTGGCTCTACTCTGTGGTTGACGGTGACAGGCTGACATCTCCTGTGGAATGCGTGGCAGAACTGGGCGACGGATCGATACTCATCCAAAAACGACGTCTGAAAATGCATATATCCGTAAACCTGACGCGTTTTCTGCCATCGGTGTTCGGAGGAGTGAGGGTTTACCCTCAAATCAAATCGACAGAAATAACACCCGGTCTCCACAAAATTGAAGACAAAAAAGAAATCTTAATATTCTAAGACTATGCGTCAAGCGTTTATCATACTCTCTGCAGTCATTGCCCTTTTGGCGTCGGCCAAAACCAACACCACACGTCCTGTGGCAGGCATCTCGGAAAAGGCATTGTTGATGAAGACAATCAATGCGGAAAACGACACCGCTTCGTTTGCCAACAAAATAATCCTGTCGGGCTACAAGAAGACGGTCAACGACGCGTTTGAGTCGTTCTTTGTCGACAACCAGACGCCTTTCCTCATTTCACACCTGACGCTGAAGTTCCAGTATACAAACGCACTGACCGGACAAATCATAAAAGAAGCAACCTATGAAGTGCCATGCGACATTCCTTCCGGGCAAATGCGGCAGCTGAGCATCCGCACTTTCGACAAGCAGCACTCCTTCTACTATGCAAACTCACGCAAGCCCAACCGTCCGGCAACGCCCTACAGCATAAGCTACAAACTTATGGCATACGACATCCGCATCACAGTGGAGAAGTAGGCGTCACTTTTTCATTTTATGCAATTTGGAAAATTGCACGCATATCGCTAATTTTGCACTATAGTTGCCAAAACAACAATAGTTTATTTGTAAATGACAGATTCCACGAAACAAGCAATGCAGTGGGAACGCCTCATCTGCAACAAGCGGCTCGGAATGGAGCGCTACCGCACCTCGTCGGCACAAACGCGCAGCGATTTCCAGCGCGACTTTGACCGACTTGTCTTTTCATCCCCTTTCCGCCGATTGCAGAACAAGACGCAAGTGTTTCCGCTACCTGGCAGCATCTTTGTCCACAACCGCCTGACACACAGTCTGGAGGTGTCGAGCGTGGGCAAATCGCTCGCCAATGAGGTGTATATCCAACTGCAACCAAAATATGCAGGCACTGCCGCCGCCGAGAAGCTCAGCCACATTGTTGAAATTGTAGGCGCCGCATGCCTTGCCCACGACATGGGCAACCCCCCTTTCGGACACTCCGGCGAACGCACCATAGCAACATACTTCTCAGAGGGGCGTGGACAAGCCATTAAGCCTCTGCTCTCCGACGCCGAGTGGAACGACTTTGTAAACTTCGACGGCAACGCCAACTCATTCCGCCTGCTCGCCCACCAATTCCGCGGACGGCGCGAGGGAGGACTTGCCATGACCTATTCATCGCTCGCTGCCATCGTAAAATATCCATACACGTCGACAACAACACCAAAACACGGCAAATTCGGATTTTTCAAGTCAGAACTCGACTGCTTCCGCATGGTTGCCACCGAGCTCGGGCTCATCGAGAAATCGGCCGACGTGTTTGCACGCCATCCGCTTGTATATCTGATGGAGGCTGCCGACGACATCTGCTATCAGGTGATGGACATAGAGGACGCCCACAAGCTTAAAATCTTAGGCATCGAGGAAGTGACCACATTGCTCACCGGATTTTTCAATCCCGAGCGCTGCAGGCACATAACCGGTGTGCTTGACAACATCGACGACGACAATGAGAAAGTGGCATACCTTCGGTCGTGTGTGGTGGGAGAATTGGTTGGCGAATGCGCAAAAGTGTTTGTCGACAACGAAGAATGCATCCTAAACGGTGAATTTGAGGGATGCCTGATCGACCACATATCGCCGGTGGCACGCAACGGCTACGCCGAATGCTCACGCACGGCTTGGAGAAAAATCTACAACTCGCCCGACGTTGTCGACATCGAGCTTGCCGGAAACCAGATTATCACGTTCCTGCTCGACAGGCTGATTGACGCAGTGCTGCTTCCTGAAAAGAACTATTCACGCCTGTTGCTCAGCCGCATACCACACCAATACGACACCAGCTCGCCGACAACCTACGGCAAGATACAATCAGTGCTCGACCACATCTCAGGCATGACCGACGTCTATGCCCTCGACCTTTTCCGCAAGCTCAACGGCTTGAGCCTGCCGGCAGTATAAACAACATCAGAACTATGTACTTGAGACGACTTTCAACCACAATAATTCTTATCACCATGACTGCGGTCGCAGCCATGGCATACAGCATTGAGGAAATACCCAACGTGCACCTGACCGACAAGACCCAATATGTGTCCAACCCCGACGGAGTGCTGCGCCAAACCACCGTCGACAGTCTCAACCGAAGCATCGCCCACATTTGGCAGTCATCGTCGGCTGAAGTAGTGGCAGTGGTGGTCAACACTATCGACGGCAACGACATCGACGACTATGCAACGGCACTGTTCCGCCATTGGGGCATCGGAAAGAAGGACAACAACAACGGCGTGCTGGTGCTTGTCAGCACAGAAGAACGCAAAGCCGTGATACGCAACGGATACGGAGCCGAGGGCATTCTCCCCGACATCATCTGCGGACGCATAATCCGCGACAACATGGTGCCGCATTTCCGCGAAGGCGACTACGACGGCGGAATGCTTTCAGCGGTTGCCCGCATCGACTCCCTGCTCACCACCCCCGGTGCTGTGGCTGAGCTCAAATCAAAATACGAGAACGACGAGAAGCAAGAAAACTACAATGCATTCTATGGCTATATGTCTCTGGCAGGCTCCGCTGCCGCAATCCTGCTGCTCTATGTGCTTTTTCTCGCATTCACACCGAGCATCAAAAGCCGTTTCGATCGCTACAACCGTCTTAACAAAATCAAACTACTGTACATCTGCGCCACATTCTTCACTCTCGGCATGGCACTGCCTGCACTGATTGTGTTGCTCGCCACAATGCACTATTGCCGCAACAGACGGCGTATATGCCCAAACTGCCACTCCAAGATGCACAAACTGCAGGAAGACGAAGACAACAAATATCTGACTCCGGCACAGGATCTTGAAGAACAGCTCGAATCGATAGACTACGATGTGTGGCTATGCGACACGTGCGGCGAAGTCGACGTGTACCCATTCCCCAACAAGCGCACCATATACAGCGAATGTCAGCAATGCCACGCCCGCACATCGTATCTTGAAAGCGACCGCATTTTCTCACAGCCAGACACCACCAGCTGCGGCTACGGCATGCGCACATACATTTGCCGCAACTGCGGAAAGAAATCGGAAATCTACTACGAAATCCCCAAGACTGCTGCACCTGTGGTCATCCTTCCGATGGGTGGCGGCTCCAGAGGTGGTGGCTTCGGAGGCGGAGGAAGTTTCGGCGGAGGCTCCACCGGTGGAGGAGGCGCTTCTGGAGGCTGGTAGAAAGCAACTTAAAAGACGAAAGACAAACAACCAACTATTTTTATATTATCTATGAGACAATTATTGATTGCTTGCGTGGCACTGGCGGCAGCATTGCCAGCAGCGGCACAGACCACAAAGGAGGAAATGTTGGCTTCTCCTGAGAAAACAGCCGGCGTGTATTATGCCTATCCGGCTCCAGAGTCAACAGACCACTACACAAAAGCACCCAAAGGCTACACTCCATTCTACATCAGCCACTTCGGACGCCACGGCTCCCGCTACCTGATCAGCGACTCGGAATACACCAACCCGATGGAGACACTCGAACGTGCCGACAAAGCCGGCGCCCTCAGTCCGTTGGGCAAAGACGCACTCAAACGACTGCACGAAATCTATGCAGAGGCAGCCGGACGCAACGAAGACCTCTCACCGCTTGGCGTGCGCCAACACCGCGGTGTGGCAAAACGTATGTTCACCGCATTCCCTGAGGTTTTCAAGGGCGACCGTTCCATCGAAGCCCGATCATCAGTAGTGTTGCGCTGTGCCATGAGTATGGCGGCATTCGGCGACCAACTCAAGGAGCTCAACCCCAAATTGAAGATTTCCTACGAGTCGTCGCAGAAATACATGCCTTATCTGACCGGACGCACCGACGAGGCCAACGCTTTCTGCGGGAAGAAGGGCATCTGGCGCGCTGCCTACAATAATTTCCGCGCGTCGCAGACCAATGCCGACCGCTTTATCGCCGCTTTGTTTGCCGACAAGCAGTATGCCAAACAATATGTAGAGCCAAAAGAACTTATGTGGCAATTCTACTGGGTTGCAGCCGACCTCCAGAACATGGAGACACCGATACGTCTTTACGACCTGTTCACCAGCGAGGAGCTGTTTGACCTGTGGCAGTGCTTCAACTATCAGTTCTACTCCACCTGCGCAAACCACGCCGACTCAAACGGCTCAGTCCGCGACAGCTCGAAACCGCTGCTCCGCAACATCATTGAGAGCGCCGATGCAGCTATCGCCAATCCGTCGCAGGCAGCCACACTGCGTTTCGCCCACGACTCCAACATCACTCCACTCGCTGCTCTGATGGGCATCGAGACCTACGATGTGGCATGGCGCGAACCGGAAACTCTCTATCAGCACTGGACCGACTTCAAGATTTCGCCAATGTGCGCCAACCTCCAAATCGTGTTCTTCAACAAGAAAGGCGGCACAACCGACGACATTCTCGTAAAAGTGCTGCTCAACGAGCATGAGGTGCATATCCCAGTAGCCACCACCCAGTTCCCTTACTACCGCTGGGCCGACGTGCGTGCCTACTATGCCAACGTTGTAGGAATGTAGAAACAGCACGAGGTTTCAAACGACCCAAGACATAACGAATAAGACACGCCACTGCAAAAGTGACGTGTCTTATTTGCTTTATCACCATCAATCAAACTCCCCCATCAACCATTTAAGAGCATTTATCCTCTTAATTCCGTCATAGTCGGCAGAAGGATCGTCGTCAAGAGTAAGTATATATTTCGGATATTGGTCGCTTATACGCTGCAGCGATGCCAGTTCCCGTTTCAATGTCATTTCATCCCTTACCGTTGCCGCCACTTGATAATAAACAATATTGCTTTCATCAATGGCAACAAAATCCACCTAAAGTGTCAAACTTAGGTTAAATCTATTAAAAAAACTCAAGCAAATCTTATATCTTACCAACTATTAATACCTTTGCACGCAATTTATAATCAATATAGTATTGTAAAAGTCTCCAGCTAAGGAGTCATTTTTACCTGCTAAGATTATTCTTATTCAAAAGGATAACTTATTATTTAAGAAAATAAATATGAAAGAAGAAACAGAAAGTTCAGTAGTCTGCCATCATCATCGAGTAGGCTTCCTGGGATTGCTCATAACATTAGGCATCGTGTTTGGAGATATCGGAACATCACCCCTCTATGTGATGAAGGCCATCCTCCATACAGGCGAAACCATCAACGAGAGCACTATCCTGGGCGCATTGTCCTGCATCATCTGGACACTCACCCTTCAGACCACCATCAAATACGTATGCGTGGCACTGCGAGCCGACAACAATGGCGAAGGAGGCATTCTTGCCCTCTATGCCCTGCTGCGCCGACTCAAGAACAAGTGGATTTATTTATTGGCTATCATTGGCGCAAGCACCTTGCTGGCAGATGGAATCATTACCCCAGCCATCACGGTTACCACAGCCATCGAAGGACTCGAAAGCATCAGTCCCAACCTGCCGGTCATCCCTATCACCCTTGCCATTATCACGATCATCTTCTTCGTGCAGCGCTTTGGCACCGAAAGCATAGGCAAGTCGTTCGGAGTCTTCATGCTGCTATGGTTCCTGCTGCTGGGCGTGACGGGAGCTTTCAGCATCGCGTCTTATCCATTGATACTGAAAGCTTTCAATCCCTATTATGCAGCCATACTGCTGGCCAAATCACCAGAATGGTTCTTGATTCTGGGTGCCGTATTTCTCTGTACCACGGGTGCAGAAGCACTTTACTCCGACCTGGGACATTGCGGCAGGAAGAACATCGCCATCAGCTGGGGTTTTGTTAAGACCATGCTCATTCTCAACTATCTAGGACAGGGAGCATGGGTGCTGAACCATGTGCCGACAGCATTGTCCGTGAATCCATTCTTTTCCATCATGCCGCAGAGCCTACTGTTCTTCTCCATCATCATGGCCACGGGTGCGGCAATCGTTGCGAGTCAGGCACTTATCAGCGGAACCTTCTCCATATTGAGCGAAGCCATGAACCTGCACTTCTGGCCCCGCATGCGAATCAAGCATCCTACCCATGTAAAGGGACAGCTCTATATCCCGATGATCAACCTTGCCATGTACATCGGCGTGGTTATCATCATCCTGCTCTTTCGCGACTCCTCGCACATGGAGGCAGCCTACGGACTCGCCATCACCATCACCATGCTGATGACCACCCTGCTGCTCGGTTTCTACCTGCACAGCAAGGGCGTGTCGCGAATCCTCACGATATTGTTTATGGGCGCATACTGCACCTTAGAGGTCATCTTTCTGGCAGCCAACCTGTCGAAGTTTCTCGCAGGAGGATGGTGTACGGTGCTCATAGGCGGCATCCTGTTCCTGATGATGTATGTATGGGTGAGAGCCATGAAGATACGCCGCCATTATATCAGCGCCAAACCTCTGGACGACTATTATCAGATTATCTCCGACATCAAGACCGACGAGAGCATTCCCAAGTACGCCTCCAACCTTGTCTATATAAACCATGCCAACCAGGAAGGTACCGTAGACGACAAACTGCTCTACTCAATCATCAACAAGCAGCCTAAACGTGCAGACCATTACTGGCTTATCAACATGGAGTTTGCCGATACACCAGACACATTGGAATACAGCTGCGAAACCCTTGTGCCCGACACGCTTTACAGCATAACGATGCACATAGGTTTCCGCATAGAACCACGTGTGAGTCTATATCTGCGACAAGTGGTGGAAGATCTTGTGGCAAGCAAGAAGGTGGATTTAAGAAGCACCTATCCTTCGCTTCGCAAAAACAGAATCCCTGGCGATTTCCGATTCATCATCATTCATCGCGTATATTATCCGGAGAGTTCCGGCAACCGCCAGCAGAACTTGTTGATGACTTTATACGCTCTTATCAGCAAGATAGGTATCGACGATCCAAAGGCATTGGGTCTCGACACTTCTATGGTGGTGGTAGAACGTGTGCCGCTCATAATCGACCAAAGCAATAGAAGCGTCAGGCGCATCATACAAATTGCGGAAGAAAAGTAAGTCCTGTCACAGGATAATATCCTTTCGGATAAGGGAAAAGTACGTATTTTTTATAAGTGATTGAGAATGAGATAAGTTTTTATCTCATAAAAAGAAGAGGTTACGAATTAGAAATAAACAGAATGTAGCATCCTGCTGTGATTTGCATAACCATCCAAAGAACTCTTTCGGTTGCAAAGGTACGATATTTAATCGGGGATAAAGAATGTTTTAAGATTTTTTATCCTCGATTTTTTGCTTGGATAAATCTGTTTTTATTAAACCATATTCTTCTCTATTCTTTGCTATATCCATTTCAATCCATTCAAACTTATGTTAAGCAATTGCCGACCTTTAATATTGAATTTCTTGACCTCATAGAAAAAAATGTTTCACACAAGGCAGACAAGTAGCGTTCCACTGTTTTTCTGGTCAATCTTCCTCCCATCAGCAGTCATTATGTCAGCGATACGTTTTGTCGAGAAGAACCGAAAGTTTTAGGCGTGACGCTCCTAAAACTTCCAAAAATCTCATAGTTTTAGTATTGCACGTCCACTTTTTTAGAACCCGGCATAGATAAACGGGGCTACATAGGCGGCACTGAACTCAATGATGAGCTGCAACAACAGGCAAAGCAGCAATAATTTGCCAAACCAACGCATCCCGACAAAGCGTCGCTCCGCCCACTCCGACATCCGGTCGGGCAGGAATATAAGCACATAGGCAGCAATCAGCATCAGCGTCCATACGGCACGTTCCCGCACGAATGCCTCGATTACTTCCGGTCTGAAATCCGTAAAAATGCGACAGAACATCACCGCCGTGTCGGCAAGCGAGACGCAACGGAACGGAAGCCACATAACCATGACAAAAACAAACGTAGCGGCTATCCACACCTGCCGCGGCGCACGCAACCGCGACACCAGCGGTGAGAATGCCTTCTGCACAACCAATGCCATGCCGTGTGCCAACCCCCAGACCACAAACGTAAAGCCGGCGCCATGCCATGCCCCGCCCACAGCCATTGTCAGCAACAGGTTGAATCTCGTGCGCCACCGTCCGCAGCGGCTGCCTCCAAGCGGAATATAGATATAATCGCGCAGCCACGATGACAACGAAATGTGCCATCTGCGCCAAAACTCCGTGATGCTCACCGACTTATATGGCGAGCGGAAATTGAGAGGCAATTCGATGCCGAGCGTGCGGCTCATGCCGATGGCGATGTCGGAATAACCTGAGAAATCAAGATATATCTGCGCGCTGTAGCCCAGCAGTGCGAGCAAAGCCTCCGTGCCGCTATAGCCGGCAGGATTGTCGAAAACAAGGTTGTTGAACTGCGCCAGATAGTCGGCCACCACCGTCTTCTTCAGCAGTCCTTTCATCATCAGAAACAGTCCGGCATACAGCATAGGGGGCGTGATGCGGCGGTTGCCCTCCAACTGCGGAAAAAACTCCGCCGCGCGCACAATCGGTCCGGCCACAAGCACCGGGAAATATGTGAGATAAAACACATAGTCGAGCATACGCCGCGGAGCGATTATCACGCCACGGTAGACATCGACCATATAACTGACCGAACGGAACGTGTAGAACGAGATGCCCACAGGGACAACGAGGTCTGTCAGCCGGAAGTTTGCACCGACAATCGATGCCACCGACTGCATCATTCCCCCGTCGCACTTAAACCACACAAGCACTCCCACCGACAACAGGACACTGCAAACGAGCAATGCCCGACGGCGGCTGCGACTGCGGATATGCGACAGCCATACCGACAACCAATAGTCGACCACGGCTTTGACAAGCACCGACAATGCAATCAATCCGCCCACCTTATAGGCAAACAGCAGACTGAATGCCACAACAAACGCCATCATTGCCGACCGCCGGCGATAAAGCAACCCATAGATTGGATAAAACACAAGAAGCACCAGCCAGAAAGCCTCGCTGTCAAGAAATGCGCCAAAGGTGCTGGATATGTCGGTGAGCCGGTCAATCATCTGGTGTAAGAACTATGGTTTTCACTGGTTTGGCACTGCGTTTGTGCGGAACGTCAAGGCGCATCGGGCATACCGATTTTGTGGAAATCCACACCGCCACACTGTCCATCCACACCGCCGCGGCTTCGCGCGTCGGATGAGCACCGTCGGAAGCGCGGTCAAGACTAAGATTTGAAGAAAGGAAGAAATGCCCGTTGCCCACCTTTCCGGCAATCAGGCGGTTGATGCCCGTGTCTGGCTTCCAGTTTGGAGGACCGATCCAGACAAATGGCAATCCACCAATATCGGCAATGATGGAGTCGACCATCGCCGCACGGCTGCGTTCCACATTGCGCAAAAACAGCTCGTTGCCTCCAAGACACACCACAATGTAACCAGGTTTGAATTTTTCAATATATGCCCTCAGCTTATGTGTCGCGCCCCATTTTTCGGTTGTCGACCCATACCAAATCACCGTGTAAAGCGAATGCCCGTTTTCTTCGGCATAGGCAGCCAGACGCGGCGACAATCCCTCCAACATAGAATCGCCTACAAAGAGCAGCGTATACTTGCACGTATCGGTTGCGGCAACGTTCTTTTCAGACACGGCAACACTCCTGACGGCTTGACCGCCGACTTCGGGAGATGTCTTTACCTTAGCCATCTGATGCCCGAAAATCCGCAAGTCGTCAAACGTTGACAACAGCATAATCACGGCAAATGCCGTTGCCAACAATGCCCATAATCGCGCGTATGGCCATTTCATGGTCTTCTATATATTATGGGGACACAGCCCCTCGTTTCCTTGTCAATCCACGGTCGTCACCCTATTTGCCGTTTTTAATCTCAAGCGCTTTTATTTCAGCACGTTTGATGCTCTCGGGATTATTCTTGTCGATGCCGTATTTCTCCGGCGCAGGAATGCGCAGCTCGGCTCCGACAGGCAAATTGTCGGGATCGGTGATTATATCTTTGTTGTCCAAGTAAATGTATACCCAGAAAGCGTAATGTCCGTAGAATTTGCGGGAAATGTTGCTCAGATATGCCGTATTGGTAACCTTGAACGTCTGTTCAGCCTTCTTGCTCTCCTTCTCCGGCTCAGCCGTTTTTTCCTCAGACTGTTCCTGCGGCTTCTCCACGGCAGCCGTCGAGTCGGAATCCGCCGCAGCCACCTTGGCAGTGTCATCGGCAATTACAGCAGGCTGAGACGACGTTTTTTTGACAACTCCGAACAGACAGAACCACGCAACGGCGGCTACAACCGCAGCCGTTACGAATCCGGCAAGGAATCCCCAAGCGAAACGGCATCCGCCACGTTTCGGCTGTGGCTCATCATCATATTCTTCCTCCACTGTTTCCTCCGCTTCTTCGGCAGTTTCTTCCGTCTCTTCTTCGGCAGTTTCCTCAGTCACAGTCTCATCATCGGCGTCAGTCTCAGCAGTGTCTTCTTCTTTTTCCTCTTCGCTGTCAGCCTCACTCTCTTCAAGCCCGTCAGTCTGACTTTCCTTTTCCTCCGGCTCCGCTCCGTCGGCAGGATTCTCATCCGCCACGTCCTCTGTTCCGACTGTCTCATCAGCAGTTGTCGCCGCCTCCTCTTCGGCAGCGTCAGGAGTCTCATCCTCCGCCACTGGCTCATCGCCGTCGAAATCATCGGCAAGCTCTATCGCCTCAAAACAATCAAACGCACTGTTGATTGCAGCGGCCGTATCCGGGTCGGCAACAAAGCGCACCTCGCCGCCATCCACATCGAAGCGGCCCACACCTTTAAGCGTCACCGACTCACCATCCATCAGCCGTTCGGCAACAATGGCAAACAATTCTTTGACAAAAGATTGGCACAAAGCCTCCGACGTGTCGGTCTCATGCGACAACGCCTTGACAATGTCCTGCAACACAAGTACTCGGTTACTCATCGCCGACTTCTCCTTTCTCCGCAATGCGGGTTTTAAGCCGAGTGCCCGGCACAAACGTCATTCTTATTTCGGGCGGATAAAGCATCCTGCGTCCAGAGGCGGAATCCACCTCCACACGCTCCATCAGCTTCTCCCCCTCAAACTTGCCGAAACCCGGCACAGCGACCGTCTCGAGAGCGCCGCAATGCTCCTTCAGCAAAGAGGCAAAACCGTCGGCAAGAGCCTCCACATCAGCCTCTCCACGCTCCAAGCGTCGTGCCAGTTCAGCGACAATATCCTTATGTTGCATTTCTTTTTTTTCCATTGTAATGCAAATGTAGTGTTTTTCCACGAACCTGCAAAATGGCAGTCACCTCGTGACACAACGACCGCCACAACCGCCATATTGACACCATCCGCACGCTGGCACATTTTTGGCAGAAACCAATAGTGACCGCTTGAAGGAGCGGCAAGTAAACAACTGATAAATAAATATATAAAAACATACAACTATGATGACCGAAAAATTACAAAAAGAGCTTAACGTGCAGATCAATGCAGAGATGTGGTCTTCAAACCTTTATCTTTCAATGGCATTTTATCTGAAAAACAAAGGTCTTGACGGATGCGCCAACTGGCTGATGAAACAGTCGCAGGAAGAACTTAACCACGCTTACGAGATTGCCGACTACCTGAACAAACGCGGAGAGAAAGCAGAAGTAGGTATGGTCGATGTCGTTCCTACAGGCTGGGGCGATGTGGCAGAAGTGTTTAAAAACGTCTATGACCACGAGTGCCACGTGTCGAAACTCATCGACGAGCTCGTAGATGTGGCATCGGCAGAAAAAGACAAAGCCACCCAGGATTTCCTTTGGGGATTTGTCCGCGAGCAAGTGGAGGAAGAAGCCACTGCAAGAGACTTGGCAGAGAAATTCGCAAAAGCCGGCGAGGCTGGCATCCTCTTCCTCGACTCTCAGCTTGCACAACGCAAATAAACGCATGAGAAAATAGAAGCATAAAATTTGGTTTGGGGCGGGATTCATCCTTTTGGTTGAGTCCCGTTTTTTTATTACCGGTCACTCCACCCGGTAATTTTTCATCAAAGGACTCAAATATTCCGCAAATTCTGACTAAATTTGCGGAAACATCTAATTTGGCTTTTATGATCAACTTCGAATGCGACTACACCGAAGGAGCGCATGCAAGCATCCTTCAACGACTTGCAGAGACCAACATGGAGCAGACCCCCGGATACGGCAAAGACCGCCACTGCGAGAATGCACGCCAGATTATCCGACGCGTCTGCAATGCCCCCGATGCCGATGTGCATTTTCTCGTCGGCGGCACACAGACAAACAAAACCGTCATAGCCTCCATTCTGCGTCCATACCAGGGAGTGATATGTGTGGAAACCGGACACATCGCCGTGCATGAGACCGGTGCCATCGAGTCGACAGGACACAAAGTAATCACTGTGCCAGGCATCAATGGAAAAATCACGCCACAACTGATTGAGCAGGTGTATCGACGACATTTCGACGACAAAGGGTTGGAGCACTGCGTGCAGCCAGGAATGGTCTACATCTCGCAGTCGACCGAAGTGGGTACGGTCTACCATCTCAACGAACTTGAAGCCATCAGCGCGATGTGCCGCAAGCTTGAATTGCCGCTGTTTCTCGACGGAGCACGTCTGGGCTACGGACTTGCCGCCAGCGACAACGACACGTCGCTCGCCGACATCGCTCGCCTCTGCGACGTGTTCTACATCGGAGGAACAAAAATCGGCGCACTCTTCGGCGAAGCTGTTGTCATAAACAACCCGTCAATCACGCCGGGATTCAGATACATGATAAAGCAAAACGGCGGACTGCTTGCCAAAGGGCGCCTGCTTGGCATCCAGTTTGAGACGTTGTTTGAAAACGACCTCTACATGCAGCTGTCGCGCCACGCTGTGGAACAGGCAATGCGCATACGCTGCGCGCTCGAGGCAAAAGGTGTGGCTCTTGCTTATGCTTCGACCACAAACCAGCAATTCCCCATACTTCCCGACAGCGTAATCGAGCATTTGTCTGACCGCTACATCTTCTCCACAACGGAGCACCTCACTCCCGGCATGACGGAAGTACGCATCTGCACCAGCTGGGCCACGCTGTCGGAAAATGTAGACCGTCTGATCGACGACCTCGACAAAGCATTGTAACATCTTTTCAAGAAAAATAAGGGTCATCACCCCCTAAATGAAGCGAGGCTGCATCTTTCGACGCAGCCTCATCTATATCAAAGCATAAATCCTATCAAAACAACCTACTTTTAACAGACTATCGCATCACAATCCGCTAGTCCTCAACATATAGCCAACGGCTTTTCGATTTCGTAACTTTCCATTGCGAAACAAGGAATCTTTTGCACAGTCCATATGAACTTTCTAAAATTTTTCCGTGTATGATTTGGGTTTAATTTCTCGAACAGAACATTTCGGACTACAACGGTAGGATAACATTCATCTATATATAATCCCATCAACATATCGAATTTGACGCTATCTGCATGGTGGCACCAGAGACTCCTAAATTCCTTATGAATCAATCCCGATATTGTATCTAATCTCACGTCGTCTAAATATGCCCCGGCTGAATCTTTCTCCATTCCATAAAAAAGGGGTCAGTAGAGAACTTGAGTTCGTTCTTTTCTCCGGTAATTTAAATTTGCCCTCTCACTTTTCAAAAATAGGGTTGCTTGCAAACATAAAATCTATAAACATCTTAACTCTTGCAAGATATTCTCGGAGGGTATTTTTTATGCGATTGCGACGGATTGGCGATGGCTGGGCGTTGTAACCAATGGCATGGATACCATGTTTTTCAGCAAGATAAATAGCCCGTTCGTTATGATATTTTTGTGAAATCAATGTCAGGCTGTTGAGGCCATAAACCTCCTTTGCTTTCGCAATGGAATTGAGGGTTCTTGTCCCATCATAATCCAATATTACTCTTTGTGCCGGTATGCCGCGGGCAACCAAGGAATCGAGTATAGCCTGTGGTTCATCGCAGCCATTCTTTTGAGTTTGAGTGTAATCGCCGCCACTGGCTATGATAAAATCAATTTTTCCGGCTTTATACAATTCATCGGCGGCTTTGATACGATTGTCAAAGTAGAAGTTGTGAGCACCTCTGGGAGTTATCGGAGAGGTTGCCAGCAACAATCCGACCTTGTTGCGCGGAATATTATTTATATCATCAAATATACGGTCTGATGCATTGAATGATACTATGAGATAACATGAGACTATTAGTACCGCAAGTGCAAACAGAACAGTGATACCAGCTACAGCTATTTTCCCTCTGGCTTTCATCGATTCGTAGATTTGGTGCGTTAAGGCAATTTACAAAGCACCCTTAATTATTACTCCTCATAATCAAATTCCTCTCGCTCGGCAACAGATCGTAGAGTTTCCAACACCCATCTCACTTCAACGCTATTAGATTTTGATGAAATTTGGGCAGCCGCTGGAGAAAAGTAATAATCAGGAGTTTCCTTGATACATACAACTGTATTTGACTCAATAATTATTGGATCATCAATTATGGAATCATCTGATTTAGCTTTATTTGCAGGTCCATAATATTCAGGATAAAGGATAAGTGTTTCGTCTGAAAAATTGGCTATATACTTATTACAAAGTGAAAGTTGAGAAGATTGTCCACTTGGCATTTCAATGGATGATATTAATGTCTTAGTATCATATGACAGTTGTCCGTTGACGTTGGATACTACAACTACATCTGGTAGTATTACCTGCAGTGTGATAAACACTGCTAATGCTATAGGGAACATAAGGCCGCAGCCGAAACCTACTTTGGCATCGTTGCCACGACGGACAATAAGACCTGCAATTATGCCAATAATTGCAGCTATTAGGACTGCGATGAGCAGTTTACCCACAAGTGTTATTTCCATTCTTGTTGTATTTTGAATTGTAACTCATCAATTATGTCTTCCGAATGTCCTTTAACAAATGTTCTTGTGAGATTTACGGAAAGACAAGGGAACACAAGGATAGGCCAAAACAAATTGGCTTTGACAATGCTTATAGCTGCATTTTGAAGTATGGTTTTACGCAAACAATCTGCGCAGGCAATATGATGTTCCGAGCCCCATCTGATTGCAATGAAAAGGAACGTAATATCGGGCAATGTGTAAGACTTTAAAGAGTCTGTTTGTTTTCCACAGACTGGACATTCCACAGGAAGCGTTTCCAGTCTTTTTCTAAACTTTTTATATTCTTCCATATATTTATGAGTTAGTTTCTTCTTTTTGGATTTTCAGAGCCATTGAGTTATTCCATGCCATTAGCGGAGATTTACCATCAATAGTATCAGAGATGACTTTCTTTGAATAATAGGCAAGATTTTCATACAATTCCACCAGTTGATCAGGGACAGAAAATACGTCTGTTATTTCTTCAGAAGAAATTGACATACCATCAAGAAGCAGATCTTCATCAAGGAAATCTTGCATACGTTTCCACATATCCACATGAATGACTGGATATAGACGCTCCAGCTCAATTTGCGTAATAGCTTCTTTTATTGCATTTTTATACCCTATAAGTCTTCTTTGGAGAGAGTTGAACTCGTTCTTGTCCCGAGTTGTCACCCTGCATAGTTCATTGTACAGAACATTCCGGTTAGGGAATAGATTCTCTTTTATTTTCTCAATAATGAATTGAGAATAAAAAATATTGTCATATGCTTGAATTATCAAAGATTTGTCTGATGCACAAGCGATGGCAAACTCAAACACCTCACGATCTATACTACGTACCTTCTGGGACAAAAGATTTACCACCTGTTCTTGTTGGTCCACAGGAACATTCTTTCTCTTGTATACAATGTCGTTATAGCGAATAATTTTTTCGCCTAATTCTCCTTGCCGGAATGCTACCATAACACGATAATCTGAAATGGCTGTATCAAACTCTTCAATAACTTTTTTATTTTCCTCCGTAAACGGATTCGTTTCATTCCCTTTTTGAGTGTCAAAATCATTGGGATTGAAACCTCCCGAAAGGTCTCTGTTTAAGAAAGGTCTCTGTTCCAATGGGAAAGAACGTTCAGATAACTCTTCCAAAAGAAGCTGAGTATAATCGCAATTTGTTGAGCTTGATAATTGATTAAGTTCTGTCAGGTGAAACAGATTGTCCGACACGTCTTGATAAACAGTTAACGGAACAATCTCAGTAGCAGATGTTAGACAAGGTAGGTCAACATTACGATTTGTTGATTTAATTCTTGATATACGCTGAGAAAGTGTCGGATGAGACAGCCAAGGGTTCTTAATTTGAACTCTGCTCGCAACTTGCACTATATCCTGTTCGTCCATTAACTTAATCGGTGTTATATTCTTGCCATCAAAAGACTCACACAATGTAATGAACGCCTCATATCCCTCCCAATATGAGGAAGGTCTCAAATTCTTCGAAGATGCTATGCTAGATACTAATGAACTGTATGCTTCAAAACGTTCAGATACATAATTGATTTTACATAAGGCTGAGACTGCAATAGCATTACCTACTGTATCTGCTGAGACGTTATCTGCATCATACTCCATTTGTCGTGATAGACCTAAAAAGCCTTTCTGAACAAATACATATGTTTTATACATTATTTTTCTGACGCCCCCTATTGAACCGGCGGTGATGGTGCCAAAGAGTCTCCAAACCCGATGCGAGTTTGAGGTTTGCCAGTCAACAAGCCACTGATCGAGAAAATCTCTGCGATTGACAAGGTTTCCAATAATCTCATAACCTATAGAAACAATTGACCCAATCTTCATGCTGTTTTGTCCAAAATGACCAAATTCATGTGCTATAACGGCCTTTAATTCCATGGTATTAAGACCATACAGCATACCGAGTCCAATTTCGATGTTTTTTCTGACGGGAAAAATTATGTTCCAAAAGGTCGTATTATAGAAAACACATGCGTTTACATCAGATGAAACATATACTCGTTTAGGGAATTTTACCCCGGTTGATTTCGCGGTTTCCTCTATTAGCTCAAATAAATCAGGAGCTTCCGCCCTATTTATCTCAATTCTGTTTGGATTTTTAGGCACAGAGAATTGAAATAAAGGTTTGATTAGGAAAATACCAAAAGCTCCTATCATGCACCACATTCCGGCCAAAAGGATTATAGTATATAGCGACATCATAGGTAATGCCCATATCGTCACCTTTATTCCCAGCCAAATTAAAAATGCACCGAGCAATATTGATAAAACGTATATCGTGATAAATACCCCCATCCTTAAAAGGACATTTGTGGAAATCTTTGTGATCGAAGTATTTGTTTCATCTTTAGAATTAGTAAAACATACCGCCAACCATAATATGGTTAATATCCCCAATCCTACACCAAAGATATATATCCATCCTTTAGGGATAACAGGTGGATTCTCCGCCATTGATACTTCTGAAATGGCTGAGGGGTTAGGGCGGTCATATAAAAATGAAGAAACCGACAAATACTGTGCATTCTCTGGTTTCCCAGTATAATCAGAATAGGCCGCTCCCTCATTATATGTAATAGCATTGGCAATTTCATCTGCGTGATCATAAACCCATTGTAAGTCTGATAATGAAGAAACAGGCGCTATTTCAACCAATCCATCTTTTCCAAAGATCAGCTGTCGGCCAGCAAAGAGTGTATCCGTTTCATTTGTGACATACATCAAAGGAAGAGATAGACGATGAGCTGTCATATCATATTCAGGTGTCCATGCCCAACTAACAATGCTATTAGAGTTGTCTGGTGAAGATTGTATTGCTTGTAACAATTTCTTAAAACTGAAATGCGACATTCTATCGTCATTAATATGTCCGGGAGTTCTATACGAAATAAGATAAGCTTTATCCAAATATTCTACATTTGAAGTCGTATCGGGAATCATCATTCCTACGACTTCCTTAACAGCATCTGGAGTATTACCCCAATCATCTCTCAGAATTCGACGCGTATCCTCTCCTTTTATGAAAACAAATCCCATAGGCACATTAACAGATATAGGGGCTCACTCAATTGGAAATAACCTGATTCTGTATCTATTCCATTTTGTGTAATACCCACTGCAAGATTGTCTTCATCAGGCAACCTTTGCCCATTGCATAAGAACATTGCAATCGAGAATATTATTGCAAAGAAAAATCTCATTGTTTATTATGTTTATTATTGCTGTCCGGTAAAACGCGTATTCAACAAGCAAGTGCAAAATTACTAAATGTTTTTGTAAAAGCGCTCCTTTGGTGTTGAGAAATTGACAATCGTGTAGTCGGCAACATTATGCAAGGTGTCAAATGGCCAAACAAAAAGAAACTTGACCAAGAATGGAAGCTTGTTTCAGACGGAGACGTTCTGTCTTTCTTCGTTGATGGCATGATGATCCTTAAGGTGAAATATATGCCTCTCGATTACACCGGCTTCGGTTTTTACACTTTCGGCAAACAAACATTGATTGTAGAAGACATGACATTCACACAAAATTAAACGTCCTATTAAAAATATGCAGATTGATTCCTAATATGCATATACAATGTAGCAAAACCGCATAAAAAGTAAACGGCACTCCAAAAGTTTGTCACAAAAACATTTGGAGTGCTTTTTATTCTCATAATTGAAGATTCTACAACACAGTAAGACCCGTAGCTACCCACAGTGCGGTTTTTCTTTCAACGGTTATTTAGAGCGATTCTAATTAAATAAGGGTCATCATCCCCCTAAATGAAACGAGGCTGCATCTTTCGACGCAGCCTCGCTTTTATTATGCTTTTTTAGGAAGATTAATCGATTTCCTCATCAGCCTCGTAACCGCCCATTTCGCGGAGAGCGTTCTTGAGCATTACGTACTGCTGGAACAAGTGGTTTACAGGCACCTCGCCCTGAGTGTAGTCGTGCATCGGGCTCTTGAGGAAGAAGCTCAAGAAGCGCTGAGTTCCGTAGCGTCCTGCGCGTGCAGCCAAGTCGCTGAGCAACACGAGGTCAAGGCAAAGAGGAGCAGCGAGGATAGAGTCGCGACAGAGGAAGTTGATTTTGATCTGCATTGGGTAGCCCATCCATCCGAAGATGTCGATGTTGTCCCATCCTTCCTTGTTGTCGTTGCGCGGTGGATAGTAGTTGATGCGCACTTTGTGGTAGTAGTCTTTGTAGAGATCCGGCTGATTCTCAGGCACGAGAATTGACTCCAAAGTAGACAATTTGCTGACTTCCTTAGTGTGGAAGTTTGCAGGCTCGTCGAGCACAAGACCGTCGCGGTTACCGAGGATGTTTGTAGAGAACCATCCTGACAAGCCGAGGCAACGGGTTCCGATGATAGGAGCAAAACCAGACTTAACCAAAGTTTGACCAGTCTTGAAGTCCTTACCGGCGATAGGCATCTTGGTTTTTTCAGCGAGCTCCCACATAGCAGGGATGTCGACAGTGGTGTTAGGAGCACCCATGATGAAAGGAGCGCCTTCAGAAAGAGCTGCGTAAGCGTAGCACATAGAAGGAGCGATGTGCTCTTTGTCGTCAGCCTTCATAGCTGCTTCCAAAGAAGCGAGAGAGCCGTGGATCTTCTCGTCTACCGGAACGTAGATTTCAGTAGAAGCCGCCCAAAGCACAACGATACGGCTGCAGTTGTTTGCTGCCTTGAAGTTGCGGATATCTTCGCGAACCTGCTCCATCATATCCCAACGGTTAGCGCAAGTTTTCACGTTGTCACCGTCAAGACGTTTTGCATAATTATGGTCGAAAGCCGCCTTCATAGGAACGATTTTAACCAATTCGTCCTTAACCGGCTCTATGTCTTTTTCTTTAAGCACCTCAGCGTTGATAGCCGACTCGTATGCGTTTGCAGGATAAACGTCCCAAGAACCGAAAACGATGTCGTTCAAATCTGCCAAAGGCACGATGTCTTTATAGTGAAGATATTTCTTTTCAGCACCGCGGCCAACGCGGATTTTGTCGTATTGTGTCATTGAGCCCACTGGTTTAGCCAAACCTTTACGAGCCATCAATACACCTGTCATAAATGTTGTTGAAACGGCACCAAGACCTACTACAAGTACGCCAAGTTTGCCTTCTGCTTTTTTAACGTTGCAATTTTCCATTTTTCAGAATATTTTTCTTTTGAGTTGTTTTCAAATTTGTCTTGCGGACCAAAATCCACGGGTCAAAAGTACTGCTATTTTCCTGAATGCAAAATTATTTTTAAATAAATAAATGGTCCAAATGGTCTAAACTTTGGTAAAAAAGGGCGCAACCAGATAATATTTGTTAAATATCACCTGATTGCGCCTTGTATTGTAAAAATTTCTAAACGAAGCGTTTTTCGATTTCCTCGAGTTTTTTGATTATTTCGGGATGCGTGACGGCATCTTCCTCCGCCGTCCATCCTTTTCCTTTGAGCCACGCCACCTGGCATCCAATAGACTCAGCCGGCACGATATCCTTCTTATAGCTGTCGCCAACGACAAGCACATTCTCTGCAGGGACGCCAAGAGCCTCCACACCGAGCGCAAAAATGCGCGGATCGGGCTTTCGTATGCCAACCACCGCACTTTCAACAATCTTCTTGAAATAGCGAGCCAAGTCGAAATCGGCAAGCACCGTCTCCACATTGCCGTAGAAGTTGCTCACGAGCACCATCGGCACCCGCTCATGCACAAACTCCAACACCGGACGCGCCTCCTCAACCGATTCCTTCGCACGGTTATAGCAATAGCGCGCCACGGCAAACGCCTTTTCCTCCACGGGATAATCAGAAGGGAGCACTGCGTTTTCAACGAGGTTGCCTATCTCGATACGCATCTTGATGAGCAACAGGTCGTAGAAATTATGCTCGGGCAGTATATGGCGAGTCTTCGCCAGCTCACGCTCCGCATAGACGTAGCAGTCGCGAAACTGCTCCTTCGTCACCTGCACACCAGCCTCGCGGTATCCGTCCCAAATCACTTCGCTCCAATGGTCGCCACGGCTGTCGATTGTGCCGCCGTAGTCGAAAATCACACCCTTAATATCAGTATTTGCCATTTTCAACCTCCTCCGTAAATTTACGGCACATGCGCTCATGCCACCAAATCATATATACAAGCATCAGATTGAGCACTACCAGCTCGAAAGCGAAATAGAGCCACGGCATCTTGACGAGCAGCGAGCATACAAGCGCTATCGAACGCAGATTGAACGACAGCCAGTTGGTGTATTTCATCAACGGCTTGCTGCCGGCACGGAATGTGTCGCGGAACGACTGCGACACCTCCCCCTCGCCAAAACGTTTGCGCAAGGCGCGGCGCAGTTGCTGCATGCGTGGCGTGAGCACCTCCTGGTTTGCGGTATAGTTGCGGTAGAAGAACATCGTGGTCTTCTTCCAGAAGTTTCCCTTCCATGGCACAGCGGCATACGCCTTGTCAAGCTGCTCCACGCTGTCGAGCTCACTTCCTTCTTTTCCTTTCAAGAAATACAAGTGGAACTGGCGATAATAGTCGGCAGCTGCAGCCTGTTTCGCATGGCACAGACCTGCGGCTACGGCTATCGCCCAAATGACCCACTGGTGTTCCATAAAGAACACGCTGGTACAGTTTTCACGGAAGCATATAGCCAAATAGATCGCCACAAACCAGAAGTCGCCGCTCAGACCGTCGAGTATACGACCGAGGCGTGAGTACTGCTGCGTCATACGCGCCAACTGACCGTCGGCACTGTCGAAAGAGTTTGCCCAAACGAGCAACAACACCCCCACAATATTCAGCCAAAGGTCGTCGAAATAGAACATCACACCAGCCGCCACACCTATAAATATAGAAGCAATCGTAATGGCGTTTGGCTTGATGCCGAGTTTCGCACACAGCACAGCCCACATATAACCTATCGGGCGATAGAAACAAAGGTCGATCGTTTCCTCCGTGTCCATCGACTTGAGGGTGTCTTTATAAGACGCTTTCAATTCTTTTATATTCATCGGCGTCGTTATTTAAGTTTTGATTTGACATAATTCAGCACCGCCTTGGCAATAAACGGAGCAGCCTCGTTGCGGCAAGGCGCGAAACTTGGCCAGTCGTTGAAATCGATGATGCGGATGTCGCCTTCCGGCGACACGATGCAGTCGCCGCCATAAATCTCCACGCCGAGAACCTCGGAAGCGTCGTGGCAGATGTCCTTCAAGCGCTCGATGTCGAAATCAATGCCTTTCGACTTGCCGTTGATAGCCTCAAGTCCATATTTACTGTGTCCCTCGTCGAAAGGATAGAACCAGAAGAAGAACGGCGAGTTATGGATGCCGTAGAATTTTATAAGGTCGCCCACAAGATGACGGTTGATTACCGCACGCTTTATGCCGCGGTAGAAATATTCCTGCAGCACCTCCTGCGCCTCTTCCGCATGGCGCACATAGCTCACGTCCTCCTTATGCATGGCATGGAAGTCGCCGCGCTTTATCCAGCAGTTGTTGATGCCCGCCTTTCTCAGCTGGTTTACCACAGCCTCGTCGGTGTTGACAATAACACTGTCGGGATACGGAATGTTGTGCCCCATCAGAATGCGTGTCATGCGCTCGCGTGTGCAGTTCTCGATGCCGTAGCCAGAGTTCACCACAATGCAACCATCGTCCTCCATGTCCTGAAGGCGTTTTATCGACTCCTGTTCACGGCACATATTGAGGATTACGCGCTCCTTCACTTTGCCGCTGTTGAATTGCTCCTCGCTGTAGATGTTGACCGTGCAACCGCGCTTGCGCAGCTGGTCTGCCGTAGCGTTGAAAATCGCAGCGTCGTTGCCGATATGGTTTGGCGAGTAAGCGCCGGCTCTCATAATGCCGGCAATTGTTATTTCTGCCATTTGTATGTTGTTTCTAAACTTTATTTGCTGTTGATGAAATTTTCCGCCTTCTCAATGTCGCCGGCATGGTCTACATCAAGAATTTTCCCCATCGGATACGCCTTCAGTCTCAGACCCGCGTCGACGAGCGCGCGCTGGAAGTTGCGCATACGCGCCACGCCTCGCTCCATGCAGTCGGCAAGCACATCGATGGCTTTCTCATTGAGAGCGTATATGCCTCCCGAAATGTATTTTGCGCCATCATATCGCTCGTCGCGGAAAGCCGTGATGTTCAAATCGTCGTCGGTCTGCACATACAGGGGCTTCTCATCGTCGATATAGTCGGTCACCGCCATCATTCCGTCATAACGTTCATCAGCCTCCATCGCCTCGATATATGGACGGAAATCCTGTTCGCGGAAGATAGTGTCGACCGTTGTCAGGCAGAAGCGTCCTTTCGGGATTACCCTTGAAAGCTCGAAAAAGCTGTGCATCGAGCTCGGAGTTGTCTTCACCACCAGGTTCAGCGGGATGTCGAGCGAGAGGCTCTCAATATATTCGCGCACCTCAGTCATCTGCTCGTTGACGATTATGCTGATGCTCTCCGCATTACAGCGGCAAAAAAGGTTTATCAGGCGGCCTATCATCGGTTCGCCACAGATGTCGACAAGCGGTTTTGGTTTTGCCACGCCCTCTTGTGCGAGGCGCGAACCCTCGCCGGCGGCTATTATCGCATAGTTCATTTTTCTTTCGTTTTTAAGCGTTAAGGATTTCCGACGACTCATCATCGTCCTTTGTCAAGTCGAGCACCTCCTTGTCGCCGCTCTTGTCGTAGTACTGGCGACGCAACGGATGTGCGTTCATTTCATAAAAGCGCGTGCGGTTTCTGAAAATGTCGATAGCCTTGAAAATCGCAGAGCGCAGCGAGGCCTCGCTTGCCTGGTTCTTTCCGGCGATGTCATATCCAGTGCCGTGGTCGGGCGAAGTGCGCACATACGGGAGTCCGGCAGTGAAATTCACGCCGTCGTCCATCGCGATTGTCTTGAACGGAGCCAAACCCTGATCGTGGTACATGGCAAGCACACCATCGAAGTGCGTATACTGCCCGCTGCCGAAGAATCCGTCTGCGGCATACGGTCCGAATGCCATGATTTTTCTTGAATAAGCCTCTTCAATGGCAGGCGTTATCACCTCCTTCTCCTCCGTGCCGAGCATACCGTTCTCCCCGGCATGCGGATTGAGCGACAGCACAGCGATGCGCGGCTTTATGATGTCAAAATCCTTTTTCAAGGAATCATTGAAGATCTCAAGTTTCTCCACGATGGCATCTTTTGTTATCGCCTCAGGCACCTGAGCCAAAGGCAAGTGGGTGGTGACCAGCGCCACGCGCAGATGGTCGTCGAAAAGAATCATCAGCGCCTTGTTGCCCTCGCCGATGCGCGACTCCAAAAACTCCGTGTGACCAGGAAAATGGAAATCGTCGCCCTGGATGGAGTCTTTGTTGATAGGCGCCGTCACCATTACGTCGATGATGCCGTTGCGCAGGTCGTCGGCAGCACGTTTCAGCGCAGCCAGCGCAGCCTTTCCGGCAGCCTCGCTCGGAGATCCGAGCTCGATTCTCACCTCACCGTCGACCACTTCCACCAAGTTGTTGACACCGTCGGCGGCATCCTCCGCCCGCGGCACAAGCGTGAAGTTCACGTTTCCCATCTCCAAAGCCTTGCGATGGTATGACAGCGCCTTCGACGAGCCATAAACAATCGGCGTGCACAGATCCGTCATCAAAGGATCCTCAAGCGCCTTCATTATCACTTCATATCCAATCCCGTTGATGTCCCCGTGGGTAATGCCAACGCGTATTTTTTTGTTCTGAGCCATATTATGCATTTTTTTTCAATCTACAAAAATACGAAAAATCTGCGAGATAGCGAGAATTTAACAAAAAAGTAGTGTCAGCAGGTCAATATCACGCTGAAAATTCGTATTTTTGCAGACTGATTGCAAACAATGCATACAAGGCAACTGTATTATTGCCAACATTTTGATGTTCAATGCGTAAGAAATGGACAATTCAATAAAGCAACATCTGCTCGACCACCGCTACCTGCGGATGGCTCAGATATGGGCGGAAAATTCATATTGCCGGCGCCGCCAAGTGGGCGCGCTGCTGGTCAAGGACAAAATGATTATCTCCGACGGGTTCAACGGCACTCCTTCGGGCTTTGACAACGTTTGTGAGGACGAGACCAACCACACCTTCCCATACGTGCTCCATGCCGAGGCCAACGCCATCACGAAAGTGGCGCGAAGCAACAACAGCAGCGACGGTGCCACGCTCTATGTGACCGACTCTCCATGCATCGAGTGCGCCAAGCTGATAATCCAAGCCGGCATCAAGCGCGTGGTCTTCTCCAAACTCTACCGGCTCAGCGACGGACTCGACCTTTTGCGCGAGGCAGGAGTGGAATGCTCTTTTATCAACACTGACACTGAAGCGGAAAACAATCTATAACAAACAGCAATAGAATGAGAATTAAACATAATTCCATAATTTGGTATCCATTGGTTATCTCGATAGCGATTGTGCTCGGTATCGTCATAGGCAACTACATATCAACAAAAAAATTCACACTCGACAAAGACCGCAAGATCAATGCCGTGCTCAACCTGATCCAAAGTGAATATGTCGACTCCATCGACGTGAAGGACCTTGTGGAGCAAGCCATTCCGGCAATCATCGGCAACCTCGACCCGCATTCATACTACATTCCCGCTTCCGACATCCGTGCAGAGAACGAGAAACTCGACGGCTCGATGAGCGGCATCGGAGTGTCGTTCTTCATGATGAACGACACCGCCAACGTTGACCAAGTGATTCCCAACGGACCGGCGGAAAAAGTGGGAATGCTTGCCGGCGACCGCATAATCTCGGTCAATGGAGAGTCGATTGTCGGCGGCACGCTGACGGCAGAGGGCATCCGCAGCAAAATCCGCGGAGAAAAAGGCACAAAGGTGAGAATCGGAGTGAAACGCAACACATCAAAGAAGACGCTGACTTTCACCATCACACGCGACGACATCCCGATGAACACCATCGACGTGTCGTATATGCTTGACGACAAGACAGGATACATCAAAATCGCACAGTTCGGAAAGAACACATACGATGAGTTTTTCGCAGCGTTGTCGAAGCTGAAGAAAGACGGCGCCTCCCGCTACATCGTCGACCTCCGCGGCAACCCCGGCGGATATATGGAAATGGCTATCCTGATGGTCAACGAATTTTTGGAACAGGGCGAACTTATTGTCTACACAAAAGGACGCAAAGAGCGTGAGGACATACAGGTGTGGAGCGATGACCAAGGCTCATTCCACGACGCTCAGGTTGCCGTGCTGATCGACGAGTATTCGGCAAGCGCCAGCGAGATTATGGCAGGAGCGTTGCAGGACAACGACCGCGGACTTGTTGTGGGTCGACGGTCGTTTGGAAAAGGACTGGTGCAGAAGCAGATTTACCTGCCAGACAGCAGCGCCATCCGTCTGACCATAGCCCGCTACTACACGCCGTCGCACCGATGCATACAGAAAGACTACACGCTTGGTGACGAAGACGACTACTCAAAGGAGCTCTACGACCGATACACCCACGGCGAGCTCTACAGCGCCGACAGCATCAAGGTGGACAAAAGCAGGATTTTCCGCACTGCCAACGGAAGAATCGTATATGGTGGCGGAGGAATCGTGCCCGACATATTTGTGCCCAACGACACCACTGGTATCACCACCTACTACCGCGCCGTCGCCAACCTCGGGCTGCTGCAGCAATATGTCTACACCTACGTCGACATCAACCGCGACCAGCTGAAAAACGTCAAGACCGTCAAGCAGCTGATGGGCATGATGCCGTCAGACGACGCCCTGACATACGATTTTGTATGCTATGCCCGCGACAACGGCGTGCCGATGCGTTGGTACTACATAAACCTTAGCCGTTCGCTGATAGCACGCCAACTGCGTGCCCTCGTGATTCGCGACGTGCTCGGCTCAGAAGAGTTCTACCGCTATTACAACCGCACCGACAATACAGTCAACGCCGCCTTGAAAGCGCTCAACGACGGCAAGGGCAAGTTTCCAATCACTCTGACAAGCACCAAGAAAAAGAAAGGGAAACGGTGATGGCTACAAAAACCGACATCAGGCACGACATCCGTCAGCTCAAGCGCATGCTTACCGATGAACAGAAGGCAATTGCCGCCAGCAAATGCTTCTCACGGCTCGAGCAATGCCAGGAGTTTATCGATGCCGACCGCATACTCGTCTACGCCTCCCTGCCCGATGAAATCTCCACCGATGAATTCATCAGCCGCTGGTATGGCAGAAAGCAGATTTTCCTGCCACGCGTCAACGGCGACGACCTCGACATACTGCCCTACCGACCCGGCGACACCGCAGAGGGAGCATTCGGCATCGACGAGCCAACGGGCAACGAATGCCGCGACATTTCAGAGATTGACCTTGTTGTGGTTCCGGCTATGGCATTCGACCGCCGCGGCAACCGTCTCGGACGCGGACGCGGATTCTACGACCGTCTGCTGCACAACGCCACCTGCCCGCTGATAGGCGCCGCCTATGCCATCCAGATAGTGGAGCACATTCCGGCAGAACCTCACGACATAAAGATTCCAACAATCGTCACCGACGAAGAAACCATAAGAATTCAGCAATATGGCATTAGTAACTCCTGACACCAAGCTTTGCGAAGTGATTGTCGACGAGCCTTCGGTTGTCCCAGTAATCAACCGCTTCGACATAGTGCTCGGTGTGGGCGACCGCACCATAAAGTCAATCTGCAAAGAAAAAGGCATCGACACATCATTTTTCATCACAATCCTTAACGCGTTCATCCACGAATCGTTTTTTCTGGAAAATGTGACCGGAGCTTTCAATGCCGGCGACGTGGTCGACTATCTGCGCAAGACAAACAACTCCTACCTGCGCAGCCAGCTGCCAAACATCGAGCGTCATTTCGCAGCTCTCATATCGCGCAGCGACTCAAACAACAACTTGCCGTTGCTGTTTAATTTCTACAGAGAGGTGAAAACGGAGATAGAGCGGCGCATCGACAGCGACAACCAATGGTTTGACGCCATAATCTCTGCCGAACAGTCGAACTCCGAAGTTTCTGTTGCCGGCAATGCCATACAGGCGGAATCAGACTCAATCGAGGACAAATTGAGCGACTTGATAAACATGTTTGTGATTCATCTGCGTGGCGACTACGACCGCAACCTATGCCACGCTGTGCTTTTCGCCGTCATCAGTCTTGAAAAGGACATTTGCCAGAACAACCGCATCCGCAACCGCGTGCTCCGACCGCTTGTCGATGCGCTCAACTCGCGAAACTCTTAACGATGTGACGCCATGACAAATCTGAATGTCAGAATCATCACCGACGACACGGCTGTGGCAATAGGTCTGAAACAGACTCTTGCCAATATGTTCGACGTGGAGGCTTCGTGGACAAGACCATCGGCAGTGGCAACAGAACCCGACATTGCCGCCGACCTGTTTATTGCCGACGCCGACGCCTTCGCCTCCCTGCCAGGATTTTTCATCCCCAAGCGCAACCGGCTTGCCCTGCTGTCCAACTCAACCGACGACAATATCGGCTTTACGCTCAACCGCCATTGCGACGAGGCTGCATTTCTAAAGCAACTCGGCGACATAATCGAGACGTCGCGCCACAACCGCTCCGACGGCAACGAGCTGTCGCAACGTGAAATCGACGTGCTTTGCCTGTTGGCGAAAGGGTTTACCAACAAAGAAATAGCCGACCGTCTGTTTATCAGCATCAACACCGTATTGACCCATCGCAAGAATATTTCAGCCAAACTCGGCATACGCAGTGTCTCCGGACTGAGCGTATATGCCATAATGAACGGCTACATCACCGACATACCAGACATCTAAAATCCCTTTTCATTCGCCATTTTTTTGTATTTTTGCACTATCAATCGATTATGGAAGAGAGTACAAACAAAAACATATCAGAGAAAACAGCGACAGAAAAGGCTGCGAAGCCAGTAGACAAGCGTATGCCTCGATGGCTTGCACTAACACTGAAAACGGCAGCATGGACTGTCGGGTCGGTGGCGGCGCTGCTGGTAATGGCGCTGTGCCTGACGGTGTGGATTCTGACACCCGACCGGCTGACACCTATTGCCGAACGCCTTGCCAACGAGAACCTCAACGCGGATGTTAAAATCAAGCGTATGGAACTGACCGTATGGAAAACGTTCCCATACATGACCATCGACGTCGATGGTCTAAATGTGCGCTCTCGCACGCTCGACAAGCATAAGGCTTCGCTGCCAGCAGGCGTAGACTCGCTGCTCGACGTGGGCTGCATGCGCGCACGGTTCAATCTTGCGCGTCTTGCATTGATGGACGTTGAGATAAAAGAAATCTTTGTCGACTCCCCGAAAGTCAACCTTGTGACGGTCAACGACTCCCTCAACAACTACATGATTGTGCCGCCAAGCAAGGAAAAGAGCGAGAGCACGCCAATCGTCTTGAAGTCGCTCGTGCTTGAGCACCTCAACATCGTTAACAACCGCGGCATCCGCTACCGTGACCTCAAAAGCGGCATGGACTTCACGCTGCACACCGACACCCTTTCGCTAAATTTCAAAGACAAGGAGAAACGCTATCGCCTCGCCTTTGGAGGCAACGTCAAAGCAAGCGTTCCCGAAGCCGATATAAACCATTCTGTGCCATTCCGTCTTGGAGGCGACGTGGCTTGGGACATTGCCAAACCCGAGAATCTGGCTCTTGACGATTTTTCAATCAACATAGCAGATGTGCCCGCCACAATCAGCGCGGCGATAAAGATGGCAGACAAGACATCGGTCGACAAGCTCGACATAGGCATAGGTCCTGTGGCCTACGACAAGGTATTGGCAAACGCCCCCGACAAATACCGCAAAAGTCTTGACGAATACAGCACCAACCTGCAACTGTCGATGGCGCTGCACCTTGAAAAGCCATACGTCGTAGGCGGAAAAGACCTGCCAACATTCGCAGCGCAACTGACCATCCCGGAATGCTACGTTGCCAACACACGCCACAATGCCAGGATTGACAAGTTTGCCGCTGATGCAAAGATTGCGTTCAACGGGAAGAATCCCGATGCCAGCCAACTGACTCTCAACAAACTGCTGATGGAAGGATTCGGCATCAGTCTTGACATATCGGGCTCTGCCACAGAAATAATAAAAGACCCGTCGGTGAAGGCCAAAATCAAAGGTCGGCTCGACCTTGCACGCGCATCTCGGCTTGCTCCAAAGCAACTGCCGTTCACGATTTCCGGACTGTTCTCGCTCAACACCGACGTGAAATTCCACGTCAGCGACTTTTCTGTCAACACCTTCCACCGCATCCGCGCCAACGGCAACGCCACACTGAGCAACGTGCGCTATTCCGTGCCTTCCGACTCGCTGCGCATGTTTGTCGACCACAGCGTAATTCGCTTCGGCACCGACAGCAAAATCAAAGGACAGGACAACATCACACGCAACCTTCTCATGGCTTCCATACAAATAGACTCGGCAATCATTTCCGACCCGCACGGACATGTCACCGCCAGCCGTCTAAAAGCCGGAGTGGGCAGCACCGGAGAAATGCACAACCTGATGGACACCACAGCCATCACGCCTCTCGGCGGACGCATCACGCTTGGACGCTTTACGATGCTGAGCCTCCCCGACTCAACACAGATGCAAATGTCGGGGATGGAAACAAATGCCTCAATAAGACGGTTCCAAGGACTTGGACGCACTCCGATATTGAGCTTCGGCATCAAAGCAGACCGCATACGCTATTGGGACCGCACCACGATGATGAGTCTGCGTGAAGGCAACATACAGCTGAGCGCAAACAAGCGCGTGAAGAAACAAAACTCACGGACAGAGGCTCGGATAGACTCTCTGCAGCGTCTGTATCCCAATCTCAGCCGCGACTCCCTGAGGACAATCTACAGAAAAGAACGCCGACAAAGGCGGTTGGCTGAGGAGGCAGCCGACACCTCATTCCGCGCCGACTTTGCCATCGACAGGCAGTGGCAGCGGCTGATACGCAACTGGGATTTAAACGGAAACATAACAGCCCTCAGAGGCCGTCTGTTCACTCCTTATTTCCCGCTCAGAAACCGTCTGAGCGACGTCGACGTCACATTCAACACCCAGAAACTCGACATCAACAACATAACCTATCGTGTGGGCAAAAGCGATTTGCAGCTGACGGGTGCGGTTGACAATATCCGCAGCACGCTGCTCGGCTCGCGACGCAACCCGCTGACCATCTCGCTTGTTGCCAACTCTCGCACTCTCGACCTCAACGAACTAATGGCGGCATTGTACAAGGGCAACAATTTTGCGAACAACGAGGAGCAAAAAACTTCGTTCTCAATCAATGCCAACGACGATGACGAGCGCATGCAACGCAAGGTGGAGAACGCCACACAGGAAGACGCCGACACAATACGCTATGCCATCCTCGTGCCAAGCAACGTGGTGGTTGACATCGACCTGATGAACGACACCACCTATTACGCCAACCTTGTGCTCAACCGTCTGCACTCATCAATCGGCATGAAAAATGGCGTGTTGAGCCTGCGCGACCTGTCGGCAAACAGCAACGACGGCTCGATGAAACTCGACATGATCTATGCAACAGCCAACCGCAACGACATCGGGCTCGGGCTGATGCTCGACCTGCACGACATCAAAGTGGGACGACTGATGAAGATAATGCCTGAACTCGACTCTATAATGCCAATGATGAAAGGCATCGACGGTGTAATCAACGCCCGACTGGCAGCCACGACAAAAATCGACACTCTGATGAACGTGATACTGCCAACGACGAGCGCCGCCCTCAACATCAGCGGAAAAGACCTTGTGCTGCTCGACACCGAGACATTCCGACAAGTATCGAAAATGCTGCGTTTCAAGAACCGTAACCGCAATGTGATCGACAGCCTCTCGGTAGAGGCCACCGCGCTCAACTCGCAACTTGACGTCTACCCTTTCATCCTGCGCATGGACCGCTACAAACTCGCCGTGGTTGGATGGAACGACTTCGACACCAACTATAAATACCACATTTCCGTACTCGACTCTCCGCTTCCGTTTAAATTCGGAATCAATCTGAGCGGAAACATCCTCAGAGACAATATGAAGTTCCGATTAGGAAAGGCGAAGCTAAAGGAAAACGAGGTGGCTCAGACCTCATCAATCACAGAAACCACCAAAAAGAATCTGTTCAGGCAGATGGATGAGATTTTCAGACGCGGAGCCGAAGCCGGGCTGCGTGAGGAACAGCATCATCACAACGGTCCAGTGCCCGACACCAGCAACCGCCACCGAGGTTTTGATGCCATCACCGAAGACGACCGCTTGACAGCCGCCGACAGTCTGCAACTGATTGCCAACGGGCTGATTGAGGCTCCCGACACGACAGCGGTGGCTCAACCATCAAAGACCGACAAGAAAACAAAAGATAAAAAAGGCAAGAAACGCCGCTCAACGCGCAGCACTGCAGCGATACGCAAAAAAGAGGCGGTCAAACCTAAAAACTGACAAACAATCATGACAAGAGAAGAAACTGCATACGCCGACTACCTAAACCGCACTGGCTTTTCCGCCACGCCGATAAGCACCGCCCTGATCGACATGGACGGTGTGCTCTACGACTCAATGCCCAACCACTCGCGCGCATGGAAACGCCTTGCCGCGGAAAGAGGATGGCACTATGCCGACAACGAGTTTTTCCTGTATGAAGGTATGACCGGAGCGGCGATAATCCGACTTATGGAAGAGCGCGAATGCCACCGCGACAACGTCAGCGATGATGAATGCAAGGCGATATATGCAAAGAAAGCCGAATATTTCACGGCTCTGGGCAAGGTGGGTCAGATACAGGGCACTGCACGGATGCTCAACACGCTGCGCGATGCCAACATCACCCGCGTGCTTGTCACGGGCTCCGGACAAGCCACCCTGCTCGACCGTCTGAACGCCGACTATCCAGGCATTTTCTCCGCACCGCTGAAGGTGACCGCCCACGATGTGCGTCACGGCAAACCAGACCCAGAACCATACCTTATGGGAATGGACAAAGTTGGAGTGCAGCCATGGCAGTCGATCGTGATTGAGAACGCACCTCTCGGCGTGAAGGCCGGAAGTGCGGCAAAATGCTTCACCATCGGCATCACCACCGGACCTATTCCGGAAGACATCATGCTTGAAAACGGTGCCGACATCGTATATCCAACCATGGAAGCGTTTGCCGACGCTCTGCCATCTATCATCAACCTCAGAAAGCAACAGTTATGAAACATCAGAACGTTATTTTCACAAACTCTGTCGGCGATGCCTTGAACAAAGCCGTCGAGCAACTGTCGCCACGCAACGTGTTTGTTCTGACCGACGAGAATGTGGAGCGCGAGAGTCTCGCTTCTTTCCGCCTCCATTCTGAATGGCAGAAAATTGTCATCCCAGCTGGCGACATCAACAAAAACCTTGACAGCGCACAAGCCGTTTGGAATGCGCTGCAGGAAGGTGGCGCCACCCGCAAATCTCTGCTTGTCAACATCGGAGGAGGCGTAGTGACCGACCTCGGTGGCTTTGCCGCCGCCACATTCAAACGCGGCATCCGCTTCATCAACATCCCAACAACGCTGCTCAGCGCCGTCGACGCGGCTGTGGGAGGAAAGACGGGCGTGAATTTCAACGGTCTGAAAAATGAAATCGGAGTGTTTAAGGAGGCAGAGACTGTGATAATCTCCACTGTTTTTTTCAGCACCCTGCCCGAACGCGAACTGAAGTCAGGCTATGCCGAGATGTTGAAGCACGGGCTGCTCGACGGAGAGGCGGTCTACAACAAATTGCTCGACTACGATTTTGACAACGTGGCAGGCAACGGCTTGCTGCGCCTCGTCGAGGAATCGGTCAACGTGAAACGCCGGATTGTGGGGCAGGATCCGTTTGAGCAAGGACTGCGCCGCGCCCTCAACCTCGGACACACTGCAGGACACGCTTTCGAGAGCCTCGCCTTAAAACGCAATTCGCCTGTGCCCCACGGATATGCCGTGGCTTGGGGCATGGTTGTGGAGGCTGTGCTGTCGCACACCGAAAAGGGATTTCCATCAGCCGAACTCTATCGTCTTGCCGACTACGTGTGTCGCCACTATGGTGCATTCCACATCACGTGCGACGACTATCCAGAGCTAATCGAATTTATGCGCCACGACAAGAAAAGCGAGCACGGCGAACTCAACTTCACGCTTCTCCACAACGTAGGCAACGCCGAGACGGGCTGCGAGGTCGACGTAAAACAAGTGGAGGCTGCGCTCGACATCTACCGCGACTTGATGCACATATAGAAACGTTGCAACCAGGTTGCAACAATTTTACCATAAATTTGCACCGGCAAAAGGATAAAACGTAGATTTATGGAACATGTACACAACGGGCACGACAGCCTGAAAAGCAAAATCGCCATCATCGCAGCGACAACCATCCTGCTCTCGGGAGCCGCTTTGATTGAACACTACTGCAGTCTGCCACTATGGCAGCTGCTGTTGATATACCTTGTGCCATATCTTCTCGTAGGACACGACACATTGAAAGAAGCCACCGAAGGCATCGTCGCCGGCGACGTCTTCAACGAAGACTTTCTGATGGCCATAGCCACCATCGGTGCCCTGTGCATCGGCTTTATGCCAGGCGCCGACACCGAATTCGCCGAGGCTGTGTTTGTCATGTTGTTTTTCCAAATAGGCGAACTTTTTGAGGAATATGCCGAAGGAAGAAGCCGCGACAGCATCTCCCACCTGATGGAAATACGCCCCGACACCGCCCATGTGGAACGCAACGGAGACGAGATGACGGTAGCTCCGGAGGAGGTGGCTGTGGGCGAAACAATCATTGTCAAGCCTGGAGAGAAAGTGCCGCTCGACGGCATTGTGGTTTCTGGCACATCATCGCTCAACACCGTGGCGCTGACTGGCGAAAGCATGCCACGCGAAATCAGCAAAGGCGACGATATTTCATCAGGATGCATCAATCTCTCCGGGTTGCTGCGCGTCAAGACGACAAAGACTTTCGGCGAAAGCACCGTCGCAAAAATCATAGACCTTGTGGAAAATGCCAACAAGAGCAAGTCGCGCAGCGAATCGTTCATAACCAAATTCGCACGCGTCTACACCCCTGTCGTTGTCATTGCCGCCCTGATTCTCGCCTTTCTGCCGCCATTGCTTTCATCAGCGGCTTTCATCGACTCGTTCACCACATGGCTTCACCGGGCGTTGATATTCTTGGTGGTGTCGTGTCCATGCGCATTGGTAATAAGCGTGCCGCTGACATTTTTCGGCGGACTCGGCGGAGCGTCGCGCAAAGGCATACTGATAAAAGGCAGCAACTACATCGACACATTGTCGCGGCTGGGAACAGTGGTGTTTGACAAGACTGGCACGCTGACACGTGGCGAATTTGCCGTCGAGGCTGTGCATCCTTCCGACTACAACGAGAAAGAGCTGCTGCATCTCGCCGCCCATGTGGAACACTTTTCCACCCACCCCATCGGCGCGGCTCTGCGCAACGCATTCCCTAAAGAGGCAAGCGACGGATGCGCGGTGACCGACGTTGAAGAAATTGCCGGACGTGGCGTGAAGGCCACCGTAGACGGGCACACGGTATGCGTGGGCAACAGCAAGATGATGGCCGACATCAATATGGAGTGGCACGACTGCCATCTTCCCGGCACAATCGTCCATGTGGCTGTCGACGGGCGATATGCCGGACACATCGTAATCAACGACCAAATAAAAGCCGACAGCGCAGAGGCTGTGGCCTCGCTGAAACGGGCTGGAGTGGAACGCACAGTGATGCTGACCGGAGACCGCGAGGACACGGCAAAAGATGTGGCTGAGAAAGTGGGCATCGACGAATATCATTCCGAACTTCTTCCGTCAGACAAAGTGGCACACGTTGAGCGGCTGCTCAACGAAAAGCCTGCGGGAAAGAATCTGGCGTTTGTAGGCGACGGCATCAACGATGCGCCGGTGCTTAAACGCGCCGATGTGGGCATTGCCATGGGCGCGCTTGGCAGCGACGTGGCGATAGACGCTGCCGACGTGGTGCTTATGGACGACAAACCGTCGAAAATAGCCACCGCCATAGCCATCGCCCGACGCACCATAGCCATAGCCCGCCAGAACGTGTGGTTTGCAATCGGTGTCAAAGCCGCCATCCTTATTCTCGCCGTTTTCGGACTCGGCACAATGTGGATGGCTGTGTTTGCCGATGTCGGAGTGACGGTTATCGCCGTGCTCAACGCCATGAGGGCTTTAAAAAGCTGAATTTCGGTTTATTGACCCTTTATTTTGAAAGCCTTTTCTCTTTTTTGTCCAACTTGTATGATTTTTCATTAATTTTGCATTGAAAAATCAAAAATTATGAAACCTCGTATTTTACTTTCATACGTCCACATGGGAGGTACTGAACGCGACTGGGTGGAGAAAGCCTTCGAATCAGAATGGATTGTTCCTCTTGGTCCAAATGTTGATGAATTCGAACATAGACTTGAGAAATATCTCGGCGCACCAAACGTTGTGGCTCTCAGCGCAGGCACAGCTGCCATCCATCTTGCATTGGTTGCCCTCGGCGTTGGCTCTGGAGATGAGGTGATTTGCCAATCATTCACATTCGCCGCAAGCGCCAACCCAATAAAATACCAGGGCGCCGACCCTGTGTTTGTCGACAGCGAGCCCGACACATGGAACATGTCGCCTGACGCGCTGGAAGAAGCGATTATAGACCGCAAGAAGCAGACTGGACATTATCCAAAAGCAATAATTCCAGTTTATCTCTATGGCATGCCGGCTAAGATGGATGAAATCCGCGCAATAGCCGACAAATACGGCATTCCTATCGTAGAAGACTCCGCCGAGGCTCTCGGTTCGGAATACAAAGGCAAGAAATGCGGAACTCTCGGCAACTACGGATGCTTGAGTTTCAACGGAAACAAAATTATCACCACATCGGGCGGTGGTGCTTTGGTGTGCCACTCCAAAGAGGAAGCCGACCGCGTGAAATTCTATGCCACACAAGCCCGCGAGCAGCGGCCGTACTACTACCACGAGACAATCGGCTACAATTACCGACTGAGCAACGTGAGCGCAGGAATTGGCTGCGGACAGATGGACGTGCTGCAGCCTCACGTGGAACTGCGCCGCGCAATCCATAAATTCTACACAAAAGAATTGGCTGAAATCGACGGCTTGAGCGTTCAACAGAACCCTTCCGCCGACTTCAATTCCAACTTCTGGCTGTCGACGGTCATCATCGACCCGAAAACCGGGAAAGACCCTGAGTCGCTGCGGCAGTTTATGCTCGACGCCGGTGTGGAAACGCGCCGTCTGTGGCGGCCTATGCACATGCAGCCCGTTTTCGCCGATGCGCCCTACTATGGCGGCACAACGTGCGAAACTCTGTTTGACAGAGGCTTATGCCTGCCAAGCGGTTCCGGCCTTAAAGAAGAGGAGCTGCGCTATGTGGCAGACAAAATCAAAGAGTTTTTCAACAAATAGCTAATCAAAAAATCATCATAAAAAAACTATGGCTGAAAAGCAAAAAGTAGCATTAATCACAGGCATCACCGGTCAGGACGGTTCGTTTCTGGCTGAATTCCTGCTTGATAAGGGATACGACGTGCACGGCATAATCCGCCGCAGTTCTTCTTTCAACACCGGTCGCATCGAGCACCTTTATTTCGACGAATGGGTGCGCGACATGAAGCGCCGCCGGCTCATCAACCTGCACTACGGCGACATGACCGATTCAAGTTCGCTGATCCGCATAATTCAGGAGTTGCAGCCTGATGAAATCTACAACCTTGCGGCACAAAGCCATGTGAAAGTGTCGTTTGAAGTGCCGGAATACACTGCCGACACCGACGCCATCGGCACTCTGCGCCTGCTTGAGGCGGTAAGAATGCTCGGGCTCGACAAAAAAACCCGCATTTATCAAGCCAGCACGTCGGAGCTGTTCGGACAGGTGCAGGAAGTGCCTCAGCGCGAAACCACTCCGTTCTACCCGCGCAGCCCTTACGGATGCGCCAAACTTTATGGCTACTGGATAACCAAGAACTATCGCGAGAGTTACGGCATGTATGCCGTAAACGGAATTCTCTTCAACCACGAGAGCGAGCGGCGAGGCGAAACATTCGTGACACGCAAAATCACGCTTGCCGTGGCCCGCATCTCTGCCGGACTTCAGGACAAACTGTATCTCGGCAATCTCAACGCCCGTCGCGACTGGGGCTATGCCCGCGACTATGTGGAGTGCATGTGGCTGATTCTTCAGCAGGACGAGCCTGATGACTTTGTCATTGCCACTGGCGAATTCCACTCCGTACGCGAGTTTACTGAGCATGCTTTCGCCCGCGCCGGAATCACTCTGCGCTGGGAAGGCGAAGGTGTGGATGAAAAAGGCATCGACATTGCCACCGGACGTGTGCTCGTCGAGGTGGATCCTAAATATTTCCGTCCTTGCGAGGTGGAGCAGCTGCTCGGCGACCCTACAAAAGCCCGCACAAAATTAGGTTGGAATCCCCGCAAGACGTCGTTTGAACAACTCGTACACATTATGGTGGACCATGATATGGCTATGATTCGCAAACATGGCTCCGAATCCGAACGAATGATTTAGCAGACAGAAAAATGGAAAAAGACGCTAAAATATATGTTGCCGGACACCGCGGACTCGTAGGCTCGGCTATCTGGAAAAACCTCCAGCAGAAAGGCTATACAAACCTTGTGGGACGCACGCATGCCGAGCTCGACCTGCTCGATGGAGTGGCGGTGCGCGAATTTTTCGACACCGAAAAGCCCGACTATGTGATTCTTGCCGCGGCTTTCGTGGGCGGAATCATGGCTAACAGCATCTATCGCGCCGACTTCATCTGGCGCAACCTGCAGATACAGCAGAACGTAATCGGCGAAAGTTTCAGGCACAACGTCAAGAAACTACTGTTTCTCGGAAGCACGTGCATCTATCCCCGCGAAGCTCCTCAACCAATCCCCGAGAACGCGTTGCTGACATCTCCGCTCGAATGGACAAACGAGCCTTACGCACTCGCAAAAATCGCCGGACTGAAGATGTGCGAGAGTTTCAACCTGCAATACGGCACAAACTACATCGCCGTGATGCCGACCAACCTATACGGCCCTAACGACAATTTCGACCTCGTAAGCAGCCACGTGCTGCCGGCAATGATACGCAAACTCCATCTGGCGCGCCTGCGCATGGAAGGCGACCGCGAAGGCATTCGCCGCGACCTTGACCGCCGTCCGGTGGGCGATGTCGACGGCAAGGCGGCAGATGAAGCCATCGACGCTATGCTCGACAAATACGGCATACTCAACGGCTCGCTCAACCTCTGGGGTTCCGGACGGCCTATCCGCGAGTTTCTTTGGAGCGAGGATATGGCCGACGCTTCGGTCTACGTGATGGAACACATCGATTTCGACCAGCTGAAAGGCGACAATCCGGAAGTGCGCAACTGCCACATCAACATCGGAAGCGGCAGAGAGGCTACCATAGCACAAGTGGCTGAAATGGTGAAAAACGCCGTAGGATTCAAAGGCGAAATCCATTGGGACTCGTCAAAGCCCGACGGAACAATGCGGAAACTCACCGACGTGAGCAAACTGCACGCCCTCGGATGGCGCCACAGAGTGGAGTTGGAAGACGGCATCCCGGCGCTCTATAAATGGTATCTGGAACACTGAGTCATTACCACATAAATAAACGCGCAGCGGAAAGCGTATCGTTTTCCGCTGCGCGTTTATTTATCTCACAGCCGATTGTCAACGACCGACACACATGTCAATCTTATACCGCAACGTGTCAGACGGAGCAAGCTTGTTGGCAATTTCATAATACTGGCAAGCCTGGGTATAGTCGGGAATCTCCAGCTGAGCGTCGCCAGCCTGTTCCCACGAACGGCTCGCCTCCTTCAGTTTCACGTCGAGACGCTCCTGCAAACCCTTGCTCTTGTCAAGCACCTCGCCACTCTGCTCTGCCTCATCGCTCTTCTCCACTACACGGATATCGTCGAGCAACGTTTTCGCCTTGAGCAACGGCTCATATTCAGCATTGTCGCCATTGTTTATCAAACTGTCGCACACAATGCACTTCTTCTCATACCGCGCAAGCACATCAGAGCCATCGCCATCGCTTGACGTCGACGGCTTGGAACCGCCCATCATCGACCACACTCCAGCACAGATGCCGCCAACCACAACCACCGCCAGCACAACAATCAGCCAAGTAGGAAACTTGCCGCGGCGACGGCCACCCTCGCCTATCACACGAGTGGCACGCACATCATCCCCTCCCACATTCGGAGCGGGAGAAGGCGCAGGAGCAGGTTCCGGGACAGGTGCAGGCTCCGGAACAATCTCCGGTTGAGCCGTCGGACAAATCTCCATCACAAAATCATCGACCGTAGCCGTCCTGTCATACTTATTGTAAGCCATCGCACGGCTTATCGCAAAACGCACAGCATCGCTCACCGTCGGAGGCAAAGCCTTCTCCACCGTGTCGCGCTGCATCTCAGTGGCAATGATAGGCACCCTGCCAACAAGCATATAGTAGAGCACCGCACCAAGAGCATAGACATCGGCCTGCGGAGAAAACGTCTGCAAACCGCTGTACTGCTCCACCGGAGCGAAACCATCGCTGCAGCCCTGCACACGGATAGTCGACGTAGGTTTGCCCTTGTCGTCAAAATGCTTCGCCAAACCAAAATCAATCAACACAGGCATACGCTGACCAGTATGATAGTCCACACGGAACATAATATTCTCAGGCTTGATGTCGAGATGATTGATGTGGTGAGAATGCAAAAACGCAACCGCCTTAGCCACAGGCAGCTCAATGTCGAGCGCAGCCTGCTCCGACAGCGCACCGTTGGCCTTAACCAAATCGCGCAGCGTACCCCCGTTGAGATACTCCATCACATAATAGACCGTATTGTTCGCCTCAAACACCTCGCTCACAGGCACCACATTAGGATTCTTGCCGCTGATCTCATTCAGCCGGCGAGCCTCCGCAAGAAAATCGCCACGGCTCTCCTCCACACGCGACTGCAAAGGCTTGGAATAGCCCACACCGCCCGAAGCGTCGCGCTCGCAAGCATCCTTCATGAAATGCTCCTTTATGGTGAAATATGTAAAAATAGGCACCTTGTCGAACATCACCGTTGTCGACACCTTATATGTTATTCCAAAACCGCCCTGACCAAGCACAGCCTCAATCCGATAATCAAACTTCGGACTTTTCAGAATAGTGCCGACAGGCAACGCGCGCTGAAGTTCGTTCTCTTCCATATCCCTATAAAATTATTCGTTCTCAAATTTTTTAAGTCCCCCAAATTTAGATATTTTTATTGAATATACCCCAATTTCAAAAGAAATAAAAACAACAAACCCGCCTTTAAATCAATTATGATTAAAAAAAGCACACTTCTTTCTCATATCTGGCCGAAATTCATTACCTTTATCAAGTCTGCAGAAATTTAGTGGGGATAAGTTTCCACTGACCGCAAAACGCCAACGCTAAAAGTTATAACAAACAAAAAAATCCGTGCAACCTTTTGAGTTACACGGATTTTTATTCATCTATCGCTTATCGATTCTTTACTTCACCTCCTCGAAAATAAACTATATTGATAATCAGTAGCTTATATAACATTAGTACAAATATGAATTATCTAAAACATTGAAATACAAGATAATACAGCCATTTTGTTTCTTGATTGGATGTGTAATTTCCGTCCTTTGCAGAAGCCTCCTCATTCTCTTTATATTCTCTGAGCTCCTGCTCCACCATGTCAAGGCGTTTTTTCAGATCTTCTACAGAAGGAAGTTTGTCTTTTATTTTAATTCCTTCGTAAGTAGCCACACCCATAGGATTCTGTATGCTATCAAAAGCCCATTCAACTTTAGTTTGATCTCTTGACTTACAAAGCAGAAGGCCAATGGTAGGGTTATCTTCTGGTTGGCGAAGCAACTTATTGCATGCTGCTACATAAAAGTTCAGCTTACCTGCAAATTCAGGCTTGAAATCTACCACTTTCAATTCAATAACAACATAGCAACGAAGACGAATATGATAAAAAAGCAAATCTGGGAAATATCCTTCATTCCAACTACAAGTTCGGGCTGTCTACCGACATAGGTAAATCCATTACCCAGTTCAAGCAAAAAGCGAGTTATGTCTTTTGCTATGGCATTCTCCAAATCTCGTTCATTGTATCCTCTCTCCAACATAAGAAAGTCAAGCCTGTATGGATCTTTCAATACACTTGCTGCAAGTTGGCTTTGATATGTGGGCAATTGAGAAGTAAAGTTAGTTATGGCTTTTCCTTGCTTGCCAAAATCACCATTGTCTATAACATCTTCCAATTCACGTTTGCTAAGCCCCTCATCTATTATGCGTGCCATATAGTAGAACGCTTCTTCTACGGATTTGCATTTTGACGTAAGCAGCAGGTGATGCTTCCAAGGAACAATCCCAAAGATTGGGAGCATGCCTCCTTCATCAACAATAGAGGAGATTCTATCCAGGGAAACAAATTCTGCACCTAGTTGGTGCAATTTTATAGGGTTCTGATTTTTCAGTCATATAAAACTCATACCACCCTTTCATATAATAAAGGTTACGAGCCGAGAAACCTTTCACATTAGGATAGGCTTCTCTAAGGTCAAGGCTAAGTTGATTGACAACCCCCGAACCCCATCTTGCCTCTGCTTGCTTTTGTACAATGTCGCGCCCCAAGAGCCAATTGAACTCCAAAGTTCCATAATTGGCTTGTAATGCCACACGACTGCGAACCGCTTGATAGCGACTTTTAATCTCTCGCAGCCATTCTATGTATTCGTTATCTCCATGAAAATTTTTGGAGATGACGAAGTGAGGCTTATTGTTATATTATTTTCTACACCTTAATGATTCGCTATTACACTTGATAATTGTCAACAGGCTTTCTAATGTGCAATTATCGTGCAGTCAGAAAGATAACGACACCCAAAATTACAAATAAAATAGCATTGACAATTATGCCATATTTTAATTTTGTGTCAATCTTGTTCAGAGAGTTAGCGAACACTTCTGTTGCATCTGCAAGTTTATGAGATGCAGAGTTGGCTGACTCAATAATTGACTTTCTGTCTTTTTCAAAAGCTGCTGTCTTATGATTATAATCAGTTTCTATAGCTGCAATAAGCCCTTTTACTTTTGAAGTTAAAGTACCTAGTTGCGAAACATATTCAGATGTAGAACCATTCAAGCCATCAAAAGATTTGACTGTTTTTTCTACTTGTTTGCGAGCAGAGTCTATATTTTTAAGACCCTGTTCTAACTCTTTTAAAGAGTCATTAATTCTTTGGTCTATCATTTTGCTATGTATTTATTTACAATTTTATTAATTTCATTTGCATGGTTTTCCAATTGTATCGCCAACTGAATTTTACCCATGTATTCTTTGTCTTTTAATGCGTTATGCTCAACAAGCAATTTGGTAAACTCTCCTATTTGCGAGGACTTACCTTCGCTCATATACTGTTTGAATACCGCCTTATAGTCATTGTAGAGTTCTTCTTCCAACATATCGTTGTTTTCTTGTCCAAGATACAATATGCAAAAAACGTTGAGTAGGTTTAATACAGGATTCATTTCAGATACTGCTCGACGAATCAAACGAACAGCACCTTGAAGATGCTTTATGTTGTCCATTTGCGAGTCATTGTTTACTATCTCTGCATCTACAACCCTCATATATTTTCTGACAAGATCAAACCTTGTAATGTCACCTTCAGAATCCACATCTGTATCATCCTTCAACGAGAATGGCACATCTTGGTTTAATTCAGAATCATAGGTAACGAAACCTTCACGCGCATATTTTGAGTTGAAATAGTAGTAAATAAAGTCTTTGAGTTCTTCATTTGTTTCCTTCCAATCCTGTTTTGAACTGATAGCCATATTACAGAATTGCTCCATATCGAGAATACCTCTAGCTCGTTTGTCTGCTATACTTCTATAAATAAAAGATGTAAGATGCTTTAAACAAGCCATAATGGCACCTTCATTCTTTGCTATTTTTTTGACTTCCTCTATCATTTTATCCGTTCTTTCTACAGAATAATATTTTCGATAGTAAAGTCTTAGATTCTCATAATATGCAGATTCGTCTTGACAGATAGTCGTGATACGGAATTTATGCTTAGAATAATCTTCCGTAAAATCATCTATCAAGCCAATAATACACATCCTATAAATAGCTTTCTGTATTACATCTTTATATATAGCAGAACCATAATCATGAATATAGCTAAATCCACGACTATTTTTTAGATTCCGAGCATTAGGTGTTGAAAACACTGGCAGATTTCTTGCAGAAAGATACTTGTTATATTCATCAAGAACCGATTCGCTTTCTTCATAAGAAACATAGTAGGTAAGTACTTTACCCTTATCATAACTATTGATAAACTTAACAATACCTTTAGAATTCGCAATCGTGGGGACGTCAATGTCAACGAATTCCTCATTGCTAATCTCGACTTGCAATTCATTCATCAGCAAATCCATAACAAAGAGTTCAAACTCATCGCCAAGGAAGTTGCTGTCATAGAAGAATTTGTTGTTTATATAATCAGCAGAGAATTCATCCCATCCATTGGTTTTTACATTCTTCACCCAATACTTCTTCGGTGAATACATAATTGTTGCAAGAGCCATTTTCTTGTCTCTACCAGCACGACCTGCTTCTTGTACAAACGATTCTAATGAACCTGGGTAATTTAGGTGGAAAGTCATTCGCACATTTGACTTGTCAATACCCATACCAAAGGCTTTGGTGGCAACCATTATGTTAGTTTTTCCATTGAGAAAATCATCTTGGCATTTAGTATCGTCACCACCTTTATAAGTTGATATACTTCTAAAGCCTTCACAACGAAGAGTATTTTCAACAATAGGCACACTATTATGTACATAGCTTTTTTGTTCTTTGTTTGCACGTAGACAAAAAACTATACCTGCGGTATCTGTACTTGACTGATTATACCAATTTGATGCGACATCAATACTGAGATTTGTATTACGTATGCTTGTAATGACATTAGAGTCAGTCAGATTTTCTCTGGAAATAAATCGCTCTTTAATCTTTTCTATAGCATTATCATCTTGAATTTCTACAATCTTCTGAGTTGCATTATCAATAACCTCTTTAAGAGATTCTTCTTTAAGACTATCAACATCTCCTGATTTTTGAACATCTTCAGCATTAACTTCATAAACATTGTATTGAAGTTCAAGACGATTAGTATTCTCGTATCTTACAATGGCATCATCCTCTAAAGAATATGCGTTCGCCCCCGAAAGTTCACGTTCAACGTCTGCAAGCACGTCAAAGGATGCGGTTGCAGTAAGACCAAACAAAGAAATGTGGCAATCCTCTCCTTCTATTTTCTTTGGAAGGACATAATTAAATAGGTTCCTACCAAGGTGTAGATATGCCAATCGAAAATCATGCCCCCATTCTGACACACAGTGAACCTCGTCTATCACGCCATAGGCAAAATAGACGTTTGATTCGCGCATAGAACGTAACACTTCACGGAACCTGTGGATGCTTAAACGTTCAGGAGACAAGAACATTATTTGTACTTGTGAACCCGTCAATGCAGCTTCACGTTTTCTTCCTTCCGCAAAATCTTTGGTTATATCTCTATTTATATATGAAATACAATCGATACCAACCTTTTTCAAACCATCATACTGGTCTTTCATTAATCCTTTCAAAGGATCCACGACAAGAGTCACCGCTGGCTGCAACATAGCAGCAAGTTGGTAAGTCAGAGACTTACCACCACCTGTAGGAAGAAGACCTATTACACTCTTCAACTGAAGTGCTCTACTTAAAATAGGCAACTGTCCTGGTCTGAAATCATCTTTTCTGAATATTAGATTCAAGAAATATCTCAATTCAGAACAATTGCTTTCTATATTTTCATACACGCCATGACTATTCTTTTCAACGAATGGCTTGTATTTTATACGCTCTGTCGTATAGAGAATACGCTTCCCATATACATTCTTTGAAGAGCGCACAATGAAATAGCAATCATTCTGCGCTTTATATTTGGCGAAAGCAACATTTTCAGCATTACACAATTTGTCGATTGACACATCAAACACAATATCATATTCAGTCTCTGCTGAAGCCGTATGCTTGGTATCAACATGTATTTGTGGCAATATCATACTATCATAGTCACTTGTTATGGCTATGAGGTTATGATATGTTTCATAGAAATCATCTAATGCAATCTTTGCAATATCCGTATCGTCTTCAAGCACAAGGATCTTCCATGTTTGTTTGCTTGTGTCTAGGCGTTCTGAAATCAATGCTTCAACAAATGTTTTTTGAAGACGAGCAACTGCATTCAAACTCTTTTCTTTCTGACTCTTTGTCTGATTTGATATATATGCAAGAACTTTTCTGCTTGCGAATGTTGGCAATCCACGTGAAATAAGATTACTCATCAAAGCATAAACAGGACATAGATTCTTGTGGGCTGTCAGATCAAAGGGAGCCAAAACATCAAATACTCCTTGTATGAGGGAAGAAGCAACGAAATCTTCAGAATATGCAGCAAAGTACTGAACAGGAGCAAAATACTTGTACTCATACAAGACATTGTTATTCTGTGAAAGGTCATAACTAAAACTCTTTATTAAGCAACCATATGACTTTTTGTTAGGATGATGTCCAAAATTTGTATCTCGAAAATCAGTAAACACATGCACATGATTTTCTTTGAAATAGTTGCAAAAGGCATTTATTCTACTTTCATTAAGATTAGCCGGACCTATACAAAGGACAACGTGCTTCTGACCTGAAGAGGTTATCATTTTTGAAACGCCCTTCAAACTCACTGCCTCAATATCAAGTATATTTGAAAAAATGTGGATAGAACATGGTTGCTCCACATCTATAGTCATAATTTCTTCTGTATTGATGCCCTTATCAGATGGTAAATATTGAGAAATCTCTTCAATATTGACATTATAATTTTCCAAAGCTTTCTGTACATGCAACACTGCTCTTTTCCGTGCCACATCCGAAGGCTCTTCCAATATTACTTTATGTAGTTTTTCAAGTAATTTGTGTTGTCGGAGTTTTTCTATTACAGCAATAGTACCAATACCTTGTCCACATCCCCAATCATATATTTCAACTCCATTCGATACCGCAGAATAAGGAAACTCCTTTTCATCTAATGCACGCATGAGCTTATGGTTGTGCATAGGGCCATATGCAGCCATATATGCACAACATTGTTCTTCTGTTTCCAAAACTACGGTACCACGTCCTAGTGTACGTCCTTGGTTATCCATGTATTTCCAAGGCTCTATTCTGTATCTATTTGGCACATGATTGATAGATATTCTAACAATTTCATTAATAGTTAGAATCCTGGCATTGCGTATGTCATCTATGTAACTCATCTTCCTGTTATTGTTTCTGCAAATGGATTTTCTCTGTGTGAGCGCATATTGGCTATCGCTCTTTCCTTACTGGCATTGGCATAGCAATATTCGCAACCATGCACACAAGTATTATATTCACCTATGTCTTTACTCTTTATGCAACCACAAAACTCACGCTGTCCTTTGTCTCTGTTGTCGCCATGAGTAGCATACATGCCATTAGGTAGAACAATTGCATCTTGGGGCAATGGTTCTGCATCACCAAACAAACCAACTTGTGGCATGGGATGTTGTTTGACTTTCAGATAGTCCATCAAAATTTTGTCATCATAAGCTAATCTTATTATCAGATTGTCGTCAACGCAATGATTCTTTTGAACACCATACTCCGTCAAATCTATTTTTTCACCGCACGTTGCTAATTCGTAGCCCCATTTGTGATTAAAAGCAGACAAGCGTTGAGCGAACTCTCGCATTTGGTCTTCTTGCCAATCTACATAATTGATATTTGCTTTTTGAAGATTGGCTTGCACCTTGCGATAGGAAAGTATATCGGCAAAACTAAACACAAGTTTCTCTGTATATCCCAGTAGCTGGTTACCAATATTTTCAACTTTATCAAGCAACTTATCGATATTTATGTTATCTGTGAGAACTAAAGGGTCAAAACGCCAAATCACATGCCCCTTACCAAGAGCATTGGTAAATTGTTTGAATGTTTCTATACGTTGTTTTAGAGGAGGTACATTCTTTTCCAACCCTTCTTCCTCATAATCATTCAATGAGTATTGGATATAGCATCCTATTTCACGTTGTTTAAGGATAGGCAGATAACGCAACAATGGGCGTGGATTCTTCGACCAAAACACAATAAACCGTGTGTCCTTGTAAGACACATAACTTTTCACCCCATTAAAAGGGTTTGTCCATGCAGAATAGCCAGCTTTATCAAGACGGTAAAAGAACCAATCTGCATAGAAAGCAGGTATGTCCGTGCTTCTACTTGCAGAAACAAGAATAGGAACTTGCATATCTACAAGTTCCCCATTCTCACGTGGAAGTTTTTGTTTAGCCCATGTTGCCATAAATTCTATCTGTATATTTTACTTAAGATATATTCTTTTAGATTTTTTTGTGGAGCATATGATATATGTTCCACCATTTCTGCGACTTGGTTAACCTGTCCTGTAATTTGATCTACAATTAACATAGGAACAAAACCTGCATTGTCATAATATGACTTTATCATACTCAATGCATAGTTCGCAACAATATCTCTTGACTCATCTGATGAATGTTGGTTAGACGCAAGCATAGGAACAAGCTCTCTGGCAAAGACATCTGTGATGTCTGGAATTGCCCGTCCTTCAGCAAGTTTCAAGTCTTCTGTAATATTGAATGGATTGTATGAGACTTTTTTTGGGTGTACTTTAAGAGGATTGGAAGGCTTCTTGCAGTTTTTACCAGAAAGCTTCTCTATAGCCTTGGTCACTGTATGTATATTGCTTTCCATCTTTTTCAATCTATTACCTGCTTCGTTGTCATCAAGTTCCAAATTGAATATAACCTGTAAAACATCAGACCAATTATCAGCTAAATCCCGAACAACGTTTCGTCTGTGAGAATCATCAGACATGCTTAATTTAACCAAAACATAATGAGAGGCAATATTATTATCGGTTATATCAGAAACTTTACCATAAGCGTATTCTTCCTCATAATAGTAGCCAAATATACCTGCGTATGAGAATAGTCTACTTTTCATTTTCTCGTTTCGGCCTCCAACTAAACGGTCTGATTTCAAAAAGATATAACTAATGTCGGAAAGAATAGCAATTATCGACTTCAGTTCATCTTTAGAGAACAAAACTGTCGATTGGCTTGTTCCTTGGTATTCCAAATCAACATTTCTATCATACATATGTAGAATGCATTTTTGAATTATGCCATTATGCCAAATTATGGAAAAGCCATAATCCGACAAATCCATCTCTTGCCATCCAAAAGGTGTTTGCGCAGAGACACAATATCCCTTAAGCAAAATCTCGGTATTTGAGAATTTTACTACACGCATTGGTTTGGGGGCAAACTGTGGTTGTCCTGTATCTCCATTTGTTGCAGTCAAGATATACCCATCTCCAGGTGTAAGCTGATACCCAGAACATCCATTGATGTTCTTTTTGATTTTTATATATCTCGGACAAACTTGTAATCCTCTTACAGGTTGACCATTTTCATAACGCTGATGACAGGTAGAATCAAATTCGAAATTAGACAAGAACGATTCTTCACGCCTTTGTTGCTCTTCTTGCTTACGACGCTCTGCCAATCGTCGTTGTTCTTCTGCACGACGCTTTTCTTCTTGAAGACGCAATTGTTCTTGTCGTGCTTTCTCTTTCTTTTTAAAAAAATCGAATATTCCCATATCAAAAAGTTAGTCCATCAGTAGCCTATAGGACATATTAGTTAAACGAAAAGCGTGGCACTGCTATAACCACGTCTTAAAGTGCAGGCCCTGAGAAAACCTTAATCAACAGATATGGTAAAGCAGCCCACGCTATAACGTGGGAACTGCTATGCCAATTCTTGTTGATTTTGTGTTTCAGTTTCTCAGGCTTTGCACTTACAAGAGTAGCATAACGCTCCTAATATTTCTTAATGTCTGGAAATGGTTGTACCAAATCCAATAGCAAAAATACAGAAAATATCTGTAAGTCATGAAGAATATTCTGAAAATCAACGAAAACATTACGTAATACTTCATTTTTAGATTTTAAAACAGAATATTATGGGTGAACGCTCGTACTTTAATTATTCAATCCCCAGTATGTCTTGAAGAACGAATCCGAGTGAATCAACGAATCCAGCTTATGGTAACGCTCCTTTCTCTTTTCATCCATGATGACCTCCTTGTAAAAGATGCGGTTTGTTCGGTCGAGATCCATAACCCGATTTTGATATAGAAATGAAAAGAGAACACAGGCGATGATGCCAAGAATGATAAGATACCATTGGAGTAATCCCCATTTGTCTGTCCTTTGTTTGAATCTGTTCCATCTGTAGAGCCACCACGATTTCAGTGTTGGTGGAGGAGATGGTTTAGGACTTGTGATGGTTTGCAGAATAGAATAAGGGAACAGCTTATTCAAGAGAGGAGTAGAAAGAGGCAACATCGCCATCCTTCATTATCGAACAAATCTGTGTGTTCTTCTCCGCTATAGTTTTTAATTGTTTTTTTTCTTCTAAAGTCCAATCCTTTATTTTTTTTAGTTTGGAAATTATAGAATGAGTTTGCTTAAAACTATTGCTATTTTCCAAATCCATTATAAGTTTCTCTTTCTCTTTCTCTTCCTGATTGTCTGGCTGACCATTGTGGCTTACCTGTTCTTGTTTGTTTTGGTAATGGATAGACATCAGTTTTTCATTTGATGCGGTTGTATTAATAATGGTTTTGACTAATTCATCCAATTCGGATCCTTCTGTATAGTCTGCAGGAGTATAATATTTTATGCGCTTATCCTCCATCATTTTATAGACTTTTCGTTTATCTTTTGTTTCTGGATTATAAACTCCAATAGAATGACCAGAATAAGAATTAATGAGTTTCATACAAGGTATATCCGTATCACTGTCACCTATATAGACCATGTTTCTAAAAGGAATACGAATGTCCTCTGGCTTAAAATAGTCATTGACACCAGAATCATTCACATCTAAAGTTCCTTTTTCAATTCTAAAAAGAAATTGAGTCTTGCTCGTATAATTAATAACTTGTGCTGGCCATTGAGCAACGCCATCCTTGTCATAATAGAAGGAACTGGCATATATCTTTTCAAATTCATTAGCGACTTTTGTACCTTCTATCATTTCCTTAAGACCAGATGAAATGATATAATGCTCTACAATAACTCCTTTATCTACACCATAGTCTCTAATACGCTTAAACCATGTCTCAACACCAGGAAATAATTGAACTTTCGCTCCATAATCCATTAATGCCTTTTTAGTAAATAAGACTTTTCCATGCGCTTTCCGGATCATGGTAAACATGTAAGCTAAATTTTGATCCATCTCATTCTCTTCAGCTAACCCATTGGATTCTTTCCAAAAAGATTCGACTTCATCTCCAACAGATTGAATATACCCTTGTGCTTGCATGTCATCTGGTGATAATGTCTTATCAAAATCATAACATATTGCAACAACTGGTTTACTTTCTTTTGATTTCCTAATAAAAACTTTACTCATAATGTTATAATAAAAAATGAGGCACAATTATAATTAATCATACCTCATTTAGAATTTATCAATTCAGTAATTCCTTACGTCACAATTTCAAAGTACTTACTTCACCTCCTCGAAGTCGGCATCTTGGACGGTGTCGCCGTTGTTGCCGGCATTGCCGCCCTGCTGCGCTCCGGCGTTAGGGTCAAATCCTGCGCCCTGCTGTGCGCCTCCGGCTTGCTGCTGGGCATTGTAGATGTCCTGAGCGGCTGTCTGAAGGGCTGCGTTAAGCTTATCGATTGCAGGGTCGATGGCGTCGATGTTCTGAGCCTTGTGCGCTTCCTTCAACTCGTTGAGCGCCGTCTCTACGGCTGCGCGCTTGTCGGCAGGGAACTTGTCGCCGAGGTCTTTCAACTGCTTTTCGGTCTGGAAGATTACGGCGTCGGCCTTGTTTACTTTGTCGATGCGCTCTTTCTCTTTGGCATCGGCTGCCGCATTGGCTGCCGCCTCGTCTTTCATACGCTTGATTTCCTCGTCGCTCAAGCCGCTTGACGCCTCGATACGGATGCTCTGCTCCTTGCCTGTGGCTTTATCTTTTGCCGACACGTTGAGGATGCCGTTTGCATCGATTTCGAATGTAACCTCGATCTGAGGGATTCCACGCGGTGCCGGTGCGATTCCATCAAGATGGAAACGTCCGAGCGATTTGTCGTCGCGCGCCATTGGACGCTCGCCCTGGAGCACGTTGATTTCAACTGACGGCTGGTTGTCGGCTGCCGTTGAGAATGTCTCGCTCTTGCGCGTTGGTATCGTTGTGTTGGCCTCGATAAGTTTTGTCATCACGCCACCGAGAGTCTCGATGCCGACCGACAATGGAACGACGTCAAGCAGAAGCACGTCTTTCACGTCGCCGCTGAGCACACCGCCCTGGATTGCAGCACCTACGGCTACCACCTCGTCAGGGTTAACGCCCTTCGACGGAGCTTTGCCGAAGAATTTCTGTACGATTTCCTGTACGGCAGGGATACGGGTCGAACCGCCCACGAGAATCACGTCGTCGATGTCTGATGCAGTCAGTCCAGCATCCTTCAATGCCTGCTGGCAAGGAACTACGGTTGCCTGGATAAGGCTGTCGCAAAGCTGCTCGAATTTAGCGCGGGTAAGCGTTTTTACCAAGTGTTTAGGCACACCGTTTACCGGCATGATATACGGCAGGTTGATTTCTGTCGACGTAGAGCTTGAAAGCTCGATTTTTGCTTTTTCAGCAGCCTCTTTCAAGCGCTGAAGAGCCATCGGGTCCTGACGGAGGTCAACACCCTCGTCGTTTTTAAACTCGTCAGCCAGCCAGTCGATAATCTTGTGGTCGAAGTCGTCACCGCCAAGGTGAGTGTCACCGTTGGTCGATTTCACTTCAAACACACCGTCGCCAAGCTCAAGAATTGAGATATCAAACGTACCGCCACCGAGGTCGAACACCGCAATCTTGCGGTCGCTCTGGCTCTTGTCAAGACCGTAAGCCAACGCTGCGGCTGTAGGCTCGTTCACGATACGGCGAACGTTCAAGCCTGCAATTTCGCCGGCTTCCTTAGTTGCCTGACGCTGAGAGTCGTTGAAGTATGCCGGAACGGTGATTACGGCGTCGGTCACTGTCTGTCCGAGATAGTCTTCTGCCGTCTTCTTCATTTTCTGAAGAATCATAGCCGAGATTTCTTGCGGAGTGTACTGGCGGCCGTCAATGTCGACACGCGGAGTGTTGTTGTCGCCTTTGACCACGTTATATGGCACACGTGCGATTTCTTTTTGCACGGCATCGTAGGATTCGCCCATAAAACGTTTGATGGAGAACACCGTACGAGTCGGATTGGTGATTGCCTGACGCTTTGCAGGGTCACCTACTTTTCTTTCGCCACCATCGACGAAAGCAACGATTGAAGGCGTTGTGTTGCGACCTTCGCTGTTAGGAATTACCACAGGGTCTTTACCCTCGAGAACTGCCACGCAGGAGTTCGTAGTACCTAAGTCTATACCAATGATTTTACCCATGATTCTATATTTTTATTTGTTATTATTCAAGTTTTCTCTGCCGTGCCCTTGCGGGACGCGGCACACTCGGATAAACAAATCGCGTGCCAAACTCCGGCTGCGCGAATCCGACAGCCGCCGATGCTGACATTACGTCAGTCTGTTACTGACATTTTGCGCTAAAACTCTTCAATTAACCATATTTTTACAAATAAAAAAGTTGTTCTTGATATTTTTTCGTACTTTTGCGAACAAGTAATCTATTTAGAGAACTTTTAAAATTTAAATATTATGAATATCTCTCACATCGAACATCTCGGAATCGCTGTCAAGAGCCTTGACGAAGCCATTCCTTATTATGAAAACATTCTCGGAATGAAGTGCTACTCTATTGAAGAAGTTGCCGACCAGAAAGTAAAGACTGCGTTCTTCAAGGTTGGACAGACCAAACTTGAGCTCCTCGAGCCGACTTCTGACGAGAGCCCTATCGCCAAATTCATCGAGAAGCGCGGCGAAGGCATCCATCACCTCGCATTTGCCGTTGAAGACGGTGTTGCCAACGCTTTGGCTGAAATGGAAGGCAAAGGCGTGCGCCTCATCGACAAAGCTCCTCGCAAAGGTGCCGAAGGTCTGAACATCGCGTTCATCCACCCAAAGTCGACACACGGCGTTCTTACTGAATTCTGCGAGAAACCTGAATAAGCAAACACTTAAACTATTAAGCATTTTAATATGAGCAATCAACTTGAAAAAGTGCAGGAGCTTATCGCCTTGCGCGAGAAAGCACGCCTTGGCGGCGGCGAGAAAGCCATTGCCAAGCAGCACGAAAGAGGTAAATACACCGCACGTGAGCGTATCGCCCAACTGCTTGACGAAGGCAGCTTCGAGGAATTGGATATGTTCGTGCAGCACCGTTGCACCAACTTCGGACAAGACAAGAAACATTATCTCGGCGACGGCGTCGTTACCGGCTACGGTACAATCGACGGCCGTCTCGTTTATGTTTTCGCACAGGACTTCACCGTTTGGGGTGGCTCGCTGTCGGAAGCCATGGCAATGAAGATTTGCAAAATCATGGATATGGCAATGAAGATGGGCGCTCCGGTCATCGGTTTGAACGACTCGGGAGGCGCACGTATCCAGGAAGGCATCAACGCCCTTGCCGGCTACGCTGAAATCTTCGAGCGCAACATCCTTGCATCAGGTGTAGTGCCTCAAATCTCTGCAATCCTCGGTCCTTGCGCCGGTGGCGCTGTCTACTCTCCGGCTCTTACCGACTTCACAATCATGACAAAGGGCATCTCATACATGTTCCTTACAGGTCCGAAGGTTGTGAAGACAGTGACTGGCGAGGACGTTACTCAAGAACAACTCGGCGGCGCAACAATGCACACCACAAAATCAGGTGTGGCACACTTCGCTACTGAAGACGGAGAAGAGGCATTGAAGCTCATCCGCAAACTCCTCAGCTACATCCCTCAGAACAACCTCGAAGAGGCTCCGCTCGTAAAGTGCACAGACCCGATCGACCGCGTGGAAGACGCTTTGAACGAAATCGTGCCCGACTCTCCAAACAAGGCATACGACATGTATGAGGTCATCGGCGCAATCATCGACAACGGCGAGTTCCTCGAAGTGCAACGCGACTATGCGAAGAACATCATCATCGGTTTCGCCCGCTTCAACGGACAGTCTGTAGGTATCGTTGCCAACCAGCCTAAATTCCTCGCCGGAGTGCTCGACTGCAACGCATCGCGCAAGGCAGCCCGCTTCGTACGCTTCTGCGACGCCTTCAACATTCCTTTGGTTTCTCTTGTCGACGTTCCTGGATTCCTTCCTGGCACAGGCCAAGAATACAACGCCGTAATCCTTCACGGCGCGAAGCTCCTCTACGCCTACGGCGAGGCTACAGTGCCTAAGGTGACTGTGACAATCCGCAAGAGCTACGGCGGAAGCCACATCGTGATGAGCTGCAAGCAACTCCGCGGCGACATGAACTACGCATGGCCATCGGCTGAAATCGCCGTGATGGGTGCGTCGGGTGCTGCCGAAGTGCTTTATATGAAAGAAGCCAAGACACAAGAAGACCCGAAGGCCTACATCGCAGAGAAGGAAAAAGAGTACACCGACCTCTTCTGCAACCCTTACAACGCAGCGAAATACGGCTATATCGACGATGTAATCGAACCGCGCAACACGCGTTTCCGCATCATCCGCGCTTTGCAGCAACTGGCTACAAAGAAATTGACCAACCCTGCCAAGAAGCACGGCAATATTCCTTTATAATATAGTTACGTGTATGAATAAAAGATTTTTAACGCTGCTGTTGCTCTGCTCCTTCTGCGTTGCCGGCTTGTTTGCCCAAGGACGCAAAGGCGTTTGCATCAACGAAGTGATGGTGCAGAACGACAGCAACTATGTAGACGACTACGGTATGCGCCACGCGTGGGTTGAGCTGTTCAACTCCACGTTTGGTTCGGTCAACATCTCAAGCATGTTCCTGACCGACGACAAGGCAAACCCGCGTAAATATCCAATCCCACGCATGGACGTCAACACCAAGATCCCGCCACGCCAGCACGTGGTGTTCTGGTGCGACAACGAGCCCGACAAAGGCACGTTCCACGTGAATTTCAACCTCAAACCCGGACAGGACAACACAATCTACCTGTTTGACAGCGACGGCACAACCCTCATCGACGAGGTAACCGTCCCTGCAACACTGCCTGCAGGCGCTTCGTTCGCCCGCAAGGTCGACGGACAAAAGGCTGAAAACGACGCCGAAGCATGGGAAGTGCGCGACGGAAAGAATGGCAAATACATCACTCCGAGCAGCAACAACGTGATCATCGACAAGAACGAGAAAATCGAGAATTTCGAGAAGCACGACAAGACCGGTGTCGGAATGACAGTGATGGCAATGACCATCGTATTCCTTTCGCTGTTGATTCTTAGTTTATGTTTCATTGGACTTGGTTTGTTCCACGCTCAATCTGCACGCCGCAAGAAGCAAGCCGCAACAGGCACTGTCGACGACAGCAAGCCGCTGATGGCAGGTCTCGACTCAGGCGAGGAGATCGCAGCAATCTGCATGGCTCTCCACGAGCATCTCAATATGCACGACAAAGAGGATTTCGTGCTCACCATCAACAAGGTGAAACGCGCATATTCTCCATGGAACTCAAAGATTTATTCTCTCCGCGAGCTTCCTCACAAATAATCCAAATCCACTTTAAATCATTGAATTTATTATGAAAGAATATAAATATAAAATCAACGGACAAGAATACAAAGTTGCCGTAGGCGACATTGAGAACAACATCGCTGAAGTTTCGGTCAACGGAACGACATACAAGGTGGAACTCGAACAGGCTGCCGCTCCGGCTCCTGTTGTGAAGAGCGTTAAACCTGCAGCCGCTCCACGCACCGAGGCTGGCACAAAAGTCGTTGCCAAACCGGCGGCTGCCGGTGGCGCCGGCGCAGTGAAAGCTCCGCTCCCAGGTGTAATCCTCGACCTTAAGGTCAACGTTGGCGACACTGTTGCCGCAGGCGACACTGTTGTTATCCTCGAAGCAATGAAAATGGAAAACAACATCCACGCCGACAAGGGTGGTGTTGTAAAATCCATCTGTGTAAACAAGGGCGACTCTGTGCTCGAAGGCGCAGACCTGCTCATAATCGAATAATCGTATGGATTTAGTTAGTTTCTTAGGTCAAAACTTTCAGCGCTTCTGGGAATACACAGGCTTTGCCAACGCAACGCCTGAGCATTTCGTGATGCTCGCTGTCGGCTTGCTGTTCATTTGGCTTGCCATAAAGAAGAATTTCGAGCCGTTGCTGCTGGTGCCGATTGGATTCGGTATCCTCGTGGGCAACATCCCTTTCAAGTTGGACGCCGGCCTTGAGGTGGGCATCTACGAGCAAGGTTCGGTGCTCAACATTCTCTACGACGGTGTGAGCGCCGGATGGTATCCTCCACTGATTTTCTTGGGAATCGGTGCGATGACCGACTTCTCGGCACTTATCGCCAACCCTAAATTGATGCTCATCGGAGCTGCCGCACAGTTCGGCATCTTCGGCGCGTATATCGTTGCCATGGCCATCGGTTTCGCACCCGACCAGGCTGGCGCCATCGCCATCATCGGCGGCGCCGACGGTCCTACGGCAATCTTCCTGTCGTCGAAACTTGCGCCAAACTTGATGGGAGCAATCGCCGTGTCGGCATACTCCTATATGGCCCTCGTGCCGCTGATCCAGCCACCGATCATGCGCCTGCTCACCACAAAGAAAGAGCGCGTAATCAAGATGAAACCGGCACGCGCCGTGTCGCAGAACGAGAAAATCATGTTCCCTATCGTAGGCTTGCTTCTCACCTGCTTCGTTGTGCCGTCGGCCCTTCCGTTGCTCGGCATGCTCTTCTTCGGCAACCTGCTCCGTGAGAGCGGCGTGACAACACGCCTTGCCAAGACCGCAAGCAACGCCCTCAACGACATCATCGTGATGCTGCTCGGTCTTACTGTCGGCGCGTCGACACAGGCTTCTGAATTCTTGACTTTCGACACTCTGAAGATTTTCTTCCTCGGTGCAATGGCGTTTATCATCGCCTCAATGTCGGGTGTGCTCTTCGTCAAGGTGTTCAACCTGTTCCTGCCGAAAGGCAAGAAAATCAATCCGCTCATCGGCAACGCAGGCGTTTCTGCCGTTCCGATGTCGGCACGTATCTCAAACAACATCGGTTTGGAATACGACTCAAGCAACTATCTGCTCATGCACGCCATGGGCCCGAACGTTGCCGGAGTGATTGGTTCTGCCGTAGCTGCCGGTGCATTGCTCGGCTTCCTCGGATAATAGATTTCACCAATCTGAAAATATCCACAAGAGTGCTGGACTCACGTCCGGCACTCTTTTTTTGCATACATAGCGACCGCTGATGACTATTTATGCACGCGCACACCGCAAGCAAACCAATGCACAAATCTAATATATATGAGCAGTATTAACATTTTTCCTACTTTTCCTAAATTTTATCGCAATTTTACTTGCAATATGTAATATAGAGTATTATTTTTGCAGTGAATATATTTTCAACAACAGTTCACATTTATGAACATAGGACAAACAGACATTCACAATTCATCAGGCAATTCTCGCATTCATCAAGGCTGCCACCCTTAACACCGCCCGTTTCCAAGAAACGGACAGGAAACAAGATTCCAGACAACAAACCAAACTAAATAATTTACCAACTTTATCAACAAATGCTTATGAGAAAATTCATTTTCTTTCTGACCCTATTGGGAACCGCCTTCGGATTGTCCGCGGCTGAGGCTCCCGATGCCGTCAGAGTGACACCCGTCACAGGCGAACCCATCGTGTTCATGTTCTCCGCCAACCCGGAAATCACCTACACGGCGACAGGAGCTACAATCTCCACAACAAACCAAGATCCGGTGACATTCGATTTCGAAGCCATCGAATTTATCGATTTCGTAAAATATGGCTCTGTCAACGAAATTGCAGGCACACCAGTGTCGATGCGCGTCACCCATGACTCCATCGTGATTGAAAACGCGGGAGAAGGAAGCATGCTCTCCATCTACACCCTTGACGGGCGTTGCGTGGTCAACACCACAATCCCCGACAGCTACAGCGTTGAGCGCTCACTGCTCGCAAAAGACGCCTACATCATCAAAATCAACAAAACAACATTCAAAATCTTATTGTAACAAGCTATGAACAAATTTTTATACTCTATACTCATCGCCGCTGCAGGATTCGGCACTCTCAACGCCCAACAGAAAGTGATGAAAATCGAATACAAGGACGGCACCACTGAAATGAAAAACGTGACCGACGTGTCAAAAATCTCATTTGTCAGCGAAGGACAGGTAGACCCAAGCGAAAAGATGGTCGACCTCGGATTGTCGGTGAAATGGGCGTCATACAACGTCGGCGCGGCAAACCCTTGGGAAGGAGGCAATTTCTATGCATACGGCGAGATTGAGCCAAAAACAGAATACACACTTGAAAACTATCAATGGTATTGCGACAACGACGGCGAAGATCACGACCAATGGGAAGAGTACTACAAACTGGGCGCAACAATCACCGGGACAAACTACGACGTGGCACACGTGAAATGGGGCGGACAGTGGCGCATACCTACCCGCGATGAATGGCGCGAACTCATAAACAACTGCGACTTCACTTGGACTGGCATGGAAGGCGTGACCGGCGCGCTCATCACATCGCGCATCAACGGAAACAGCATTTTCCTGCCTGCCGTCGGAAATATGGTCGGCGCTGAGCACACCCACGACCAACTGGGTTGCTTCTACTGGACTTCCACTGAATACGAGCAGGCTGACATCACTCAAGAATGCCGCAACTACCGCGCGAACATCGACGCGAGCAACCGTTCTGCCGAAGGCTACGACTACCCCGACGTTGGATTCTCAATCCGTCCGGTATACGGTCCTGTGCCTGAGCCCGCTTTGCCATCCTACACCGCTCCGACCGAAATGGTCGACCTCGGTCTGTCAGTGAAATGGGCACCATTCAACATCGGAGCTCAAGGTGCATCAGAAACCGGCGACTACATCTGCTGGGGTGAAATCACCGAAAAACAGTACAGCCACATTTACAACTACAAATGGTATGACCCTATCACAAACGACTATGTGGAAATCGGCGACCAAATTTCAGGAACTGAATATGACCCAGCCAACGTGCTCTGGGGCAACGGATGGCGTCTGCCTACCGAAGCCGAAATAAAGGAACTCATTGAAAAATGCACTTGGACTGCTGAACAATACGGATACACGGTAACAGGTCCTAACGGAAACAGCATCTTCCTTCCGGCATGCGGCATGCAAGGCTACAAAGGCGCTCCGCGCAACAATGTACAGTCGGGCTACTACATGACAGGCAACGCCGATGTGCGGACCAATTATCAGGGTCAGAAAATGACCAGCAACGCCGCCACATTGCGCTTCTCCCGCGGAGCTTTCAACAAGTTCAACAAGCCTGAGGCTTCATTCTGCTCGAAGGCCGGCGGCATACAGGTACGCCCTGTTCATCAATAGGCATTGACTTAATGCAGGATTATCATCAGTCCTGCTCCAAAACTTGTGGGGGACTGCATTACTGAATGCGTCCCCCTCTTTTATTACTCAATGAATTAAGATTATGAAACATCTATACTTGTCAATTTTTGCCTCTGTATTGGCGATTTCCTTAAACACAAAAACCCAAGAGACAGAGGCGCAGCTCGACGATAGAAAGATTTCTTGAATGTTTTGGCAAATCTTCAAGAAAAAAATCATAACTTTGCAGTCTCATTACGGAATTTTAAAATTTCACTAAAAATATATGATTAACGCTCAAGACATTAAGAACGGAACTTGTATCCGTATGGACAACAAGTTGTATTTCTGCATCGAATTTCTTCACGTAAAACCAGGCAAAGGCAACACTTTCATGCGCACTAAGCTGAAAGACGTTGTTAATGGTTACGTTATCGAACGCCGCTTCAACATCGGCGAGAAACTTGAAGACGTACGCGTGGAGCGTCGCCCTTATCAGTTCCTCTACCAAGAGGCTGGCGACTACATCTTTATGAACCAGGAAACTTACGACCAAATTCCCATCCACAAGGATTTGATCACCGGCGTTGACTTCATGAAGGAAGGCGATGTTGTTGAAGTTGTAAGCGACGCTTCTACTGAAACCGTACTTTTCGCTGAAATGCCTATCAAGACTCAGTTGAAAATCACCTACACTGAGCCGGGACTCAAAGGCGACACTGCCACAAACACTCTTAAGCCTGCAACCGTTGAGACTGGTGCAACTGTACGCGTTCCGTTGTTTATCAACGAAGGCGAGACTATCGAGGTCGACACTCGCGAAGGCTCTTACGTTGGCCGTGTGAAAGCATAGTCACAACTACACAGATCCATAAAGCGCAGAATCTTTAAGATTTTGCGCTTTTTTTACACCTTTTCTTTTTTTTTGCGCTATCTTTGCAAAAGACAGGTTGCTATAGGCAATTTGTGAACAAGCTCACATTGCGCTCATTTGCGCCATTGTTGCTCTTATTCAACCGAAAAACGGGATTTAGATACGAACTTCTCATACAGAAATGAAACGACTGAGTTTACTTATTTTGTTCGCGGTGCTGCTTGCGTTGCCTGCCTTGTCGCAGCAAATCAGCGTGGAAAGTTTCACACCGCTTGAAAACGACCTGACAGCCAACACTGCCGGCACAATGAAAAAAGACCAGAACGGAAAAACCTGTGCCTTGATAAAAGTGGTGACCTCCGAAAAAGGCTTCAATTTCGACGTCGGAATACTCGGTGTCGTTGCTACAGAACAGAAAGTGGGAGAAATTTGGGTATACGTCCCTGAAAAGATAAGGTTCATTACGATTGCGCATCCACAATTGGGCGTTCTCCGCAATTATCCTATTCCTCAGCAAGTTGAAAGTGCACGCACATACGAGCTGAGGCTTGTCACCGGCAAGGTGCACACCGTAATCGAGGAAGCACAGACCGACCAGTTTGTCGTGTTCCACATTTCACCAGCCGATGCCATACTCGAATTTGACGGGCAACCGCTGCTGCTCGATGCCGAAGGCTCTGCATCATGCTTCAAGCCATTCGGAAAATACCAGTATCGCATCGAGCGCAAAGACTACCACACCGAGGTGGGTTCGGTGACAGTAACGGCAGAGAAAGCATCCGTCAACGTGAATATGCGACCTATGTTCGGATGGCTGGAAGTAAACAGCGCCAACGCCGGCTCCGACGCCAGGGTGTTTGTCGACGGCTCCGACCATGGCACATTGCCGCTGCACACGCTGCAACTGGGCAGCGGCAAGCACTTGCTGAAAATCATAAAGCCGCTTTACCATATTTTCCAACAGTCGGTAACCATCGCCGACAACGACACTCTGCGCGTCAACGCAGCTCTGAAAAGCGACTTCCGAAACTACACCATCACCGGCGATGCCGACGCCGACATCTATATCAATCAAGAATACAAAGGTCACGGTTCGTGGAGCGGTCCGCTGGCATCGGGCACCTACCGCATCGAGCTGCGCAAGCCGAGCCACCGCACGACTATCCGGTCCATAACAATCAATGCCGACGACCTTTCGGCAAACGACATCATCTCGCTGCCCGCTCCAACGCCAATCTACGGCTCTCTGAAAGTGACATCGTCGCCAATGGATGCCACCGTTGCAATCGACGGCAAGGTGATGGGCAAAACACCTTTGTTCATCAAGGAAGTTCTAATAGGCTCACACAGCGTGACGCTGAGCAAGGACGGCTACAAGACCGAGACTGCAACCGCCGACATCGACGAGCGCAAGACGTCGGAGCTTAACATCGTGCTCAACAACGCCATCCGTGTGAAGTTCACGTCGAATGCGACATCCGTCGTAAACATCGACGGAAAATACATCGGACTGACTCCCTGCGACGCTTTGCTCACATGCACCAAACATGAAATCAGCATGAGCGCCGACAGATATCAGAGTCGCACGGAAACCATAGACATATCCGAAGGCTCAAGCCTCATCAGCTGGCAACTAAAGCCCAACTTCAAGAAGGTTACCATCTCATGCAATCAAAACGCGAATTTTTATATCGACGGCAAAATAGCAGGCAGCGGATATTCCATTTCCCGCGACATCGACTACGGTGAGCATTCCATTTCCGCATACTATGAGGGCAAGTCAAAAGAAACGACTATCACTGTGGCGGAAGGCAACGAAAGCTCCGTGGATTTCTCTTTCCGTAAGAAGCGTTACCATGAGAACTATGTCTCCAACGACGCTTTCTATATGGGAGCCATCTATCAATGTCTTAATTTTCAAGGCGCAGGAGCGATAATGGGCTTTTTTGCCGGAAAATTAAACATGGAAGTCAGTTTCATCGCCGGCAATGAATCAAAGGAAGTTGATTGGTACACATCGACAAATTCTCTTGCCCACACTTCCGACTTCAAGAACTGGCGTATAAACGGCAGAATAGGATGGGGAATCAGATGCGGCAACGTAGTGCGCATCACGCCTCAAATCGGAGCGGCAGTGCTGGCTCTTCAGGACAGGTCGAAAATCGACGACGAGACAGCGCCGTCGGCATGCTCGTTTACCGGATCCATGCAGTTTGCCCTTGTTTATAAGAAACTGTGTCTGACCGTAACTCCGGAATACTACGTTCCCGTGGCTAAATCCGACGGAATGAAGGAACTTGTAAAAGTGTCTGACACATACGACAAGGCATTAAAAGGCTTTGACCTTCAAGTCGGAATTTCTTTAATCTTCTAATCGCAAAACGACAATGAAAAGACTTATCAGCATAATCCTGTCGGTTGCAGTCGTTTCTGTCTTTACCGCCTGCAAAGACGACTACGACGGATGGCTTCCCGACAATCCCGACAAACCGCACATCACAGAGACAATCTCGCCGACCGACATCAAAATCGACGCGGCGGGCACACCTCAAACCATGACTGTCGCTCTCAACGACGACTGGACAATCACCAACATTCCCTACTGGCTGACTGTGTCGCCGACAGGCGGAAAAGCCGGAGAGAAAGTGACGGTAAACATCAGTGCGGAGTCAAACACAAAAAGCGTGTCGGAAAGAGGCGCGCAACTCTATGTGTCAACGAAATTCAACACTCAATATATCGGTGTGACACAATTCGGCGTGCCGGAGTCTGGCATCCCCGACCTCAGTTTCTCTGCGACGGGAGGCCAGCAGACGTTCAGGCTGTTCCTCCACTCCGACTGGGAAATCACAAACATCCCGACATGGCTCCGCTTCTCGGCAACAAAAGGCTATGCCGAGCAAGAATACACCATCACTGTGACTGCCGAAGAAAACAGCTCGACAAGTTCACGCACAACGACATGCCGACTTTACCGCGGCAATTCAAACCAGTACGAGACTCTTTCGGCAAAACAGGATGCGCACTATCTAAAAATCAACGGTAAGGAATACTCAAGCAGTTTCAGCTTCTACTCGAGCACCGACATCGAGAAGGTGACAATCTCATCATCCGCTAAATGGACTGCCAAGGCCTCACAGCCGTGGATTGAGCTTTCGCAGGCGGAGGGCTTGCCTGGAGAAACAATCTTGACAATCTCAACGAAAAAGGCATCGACAACGACTTCAACTTCCGGACAGATTGATTTCTATATCGGTGACACAAGATTCAATTCCATCTACACTTATCTAAGATATTGACAACAATGAAACGTTTGCTGACATTCATAATAGCCGCAATCATATTCTTCCCCTGCGGAGCGCAAAGTTGGGAAGAAATCAAGAGCAGCCGGCAATACATCTACGGCGAGGGCTGGGGATCAAGCGATGCCGAGGCCGACAAGAACGCGCTTGCCGACCTTATAAGCAAGATTTCCGTGCAGGTGCAAAGCTCGTTCACGCTGACGGAAGATGAGCTGAGCCACAACGGGCAGGTGGACGGCGAGACTTATGCCCGGTCGAAGGTGCAGACCTACTCACAAGCCACGCTCACCAACACTGAGAAAATCGTGATTGAATACGAGCCTGACGCACATGTGGGACGCTACATCCTGAAATCGGAAATTTCACGCATCTTCGAGGCGCGCCGACGACGCATCGATGAGATGCTCGGACTTGCGGAGACTGCTGAAAAAAATGCAAAAATCGACGATGCGCTGCGCTATTACTATTGGGCGTATGCCATGCTGAAAACGCTGCAGCATCCGAATGAGGTCAGGGACTCGAACAACCATCTGCTGTCAACATGGATTCCAGCCCAGATGAACGACATCTTTGACGGCATAAAGGTGAGACCGATGCGCAAGACGTCGGACAACGTGCTTGAGGTGGCGGTGACATACAAAGACAAGCCTGTGGCAAGCTACGACTACACATATTTCGACGGACAGAACTGGAGCAACATCTACAGCGCCAAAGACGGACGCGGCGTGATTGAGCTAAACCCTGGCGCAATAACCGACAATCTTAGACTGAAAAGCGAGTATGAATATCGCGGGGAGGCTCACATCGACAGCGAAATCGATGCGGTGATGTCGACCGTAAGAGGTCAGGCGTTCCGCAAATCATACATCAATGTCAGCGGCGACACCCCTTCAGTCGCTGCTACCCGTGAGGCAGAGGCGGCTATCGAGACCGCCCCTGTGACCAACGCCATTGAGTATTTATCAAACGACACAGAATACCGCAAAACAATCGACAAGGTGCTTGCCGCAATAACAGCCAAGGACTATGCGGCTGCTGAAAAATATTTCACGCCGCAGGGCGCCGAAATGTTCCGCAGCCTGATTAACTACGGACGTGCCCGAGTGCTCGACACCTCAGGACTGACGTTCTATCAGAACGGAGACCGCGTGGTGTGCCGCAATGCGAAAATGTCGTTTTCGTTCCGCAACGGCTTGCGCAAATCGTTTGTCGAGGACGTGGTGTTTACGTTCGACTCGAAAAAACGCATCGACTACATTGCTTTCGGTCTTGGCGAAAAGGCTGAACACGACATCCTCAACAACGACGAATGGAATGAAGCCACACGAAAGGCTTTGATGAACTTCCTTGAGAACTATAAAACTGCATTCGCGCTGAAAAGAATCGACTATCTGCGAAACGTGTTCGACGACAATGCCGTGATTATTTCCGGGTGCGTAATCACCCCTGGAGGAAACCGATTCGCCGACAGCAACTCGCATTATGCCCAAAATCAGTATGTGCGCTACACGCGGGAGGGCAAGAACGAGTATATAGCACGCATGGCGCGCAGTTTTGCAAGCAAGGAGTTTATCAACATTCGCTTCTCCGACAACTCGGTCAAGAAACTCGGCAAGGGCATGGAGTCGTACGCAATCCAGATAAAACAGGACTATTACTCGTCAAACTACGGCGACACTGGCTACCTGTTTCTCTATGTGGACATAAACGACCCCGAAAATCCTATCATAAAGGTGCGCACATGGCAGCCTAAACCCGACCCGAAATTCAAGCTGATTGATGCCGGATATTTTTAAAACAACGATTTTTTTTACTAACCAATAAATAAATGCATTATGAAAAAACTCATCGCATTGTGCCTCGTGCTGATTCTTGCGGCACCGGCTTTAACTACAAACGCAGAGAGCAGTCTGCAAAAGGAACTGAACAAAGAACTTGTAAAGCAACTGAAAAAGAACTATAAGAAAAAGAAAAAAGAATTGGAGAAGGACAGATGGAAAATCTACGGTTCTTCGAAAACTCTTGAGGTTGCATTGCTTGAACACTACACAAAACTGTACAACGATGGCGAAGTGGCTGAGGAAATAATCGGTACTGCCGACAATTTCAAATCAAACAACGTCGGACGCCGTCAGGCTGTGACCAACGCCCAAGTGGCTTACGCCCAGAGAGCCGGCGCTCAAGTGAAGGCCCGCATCGTGGAGGACATCGCGGCAAACTCTGCCGACATCAACGCTGAATTCGAGCATTTCTATGCCGCCTACGAGGCTCAGGTGCAGAAAGAAATCGGCGCTGAGCTCCAAGAGAGTTTCACCATTGTGCGCCCGCACACAAAAAGCAAGAAATGCAACACATACGACATGCAGGTTTTCTTCATCATCAGCGAGGACGCTGCCACACGCGCCCGTGTTCGCGCCTACGAAAACGCGCTGAAGGAGTCGGAGGCGGCACAACGCTATGCCGACCGCGTGTCGCAATTCATTCAGGAAGGCATCTCTCCTTCTGCCCCTCAGAACTAATCCTCTGTAGATGAAACGTTTGCTCATATTCGTCATTGTCATGGGGGCGGCATTCCATTGCCACGCTCAGGATAATGACGATTTTGAATCATTCCGCAGCGGCCTGATGGACGGATTCCAGTCGTTCAGGCAGGAGGTGCTGACTGGATACACTGATTTCCTGCGAACCGCATGGGAGGATTTCAACGTGTTCCGCAGCGAAAGCCGCGACAGCAAGCCGAAGCCACGCACTGCCCCCACTGTCGACTCGCCGTCTCCACAGCCAACGACACCGGAACCGCCGGCAAATCATCCGACACCGGCAGCCACTCCGCCCACTCCCGGTCCTACGCCTGCCGTACACAACAACATTACGCTTGATTTCTACGGCACACGGCTTATGCTGCCGGCACTGGAAGTGGCTGCGCTCCGCTCTTCCGACAACAATGGCGTCGCTGATTTCTGGCAGGCTCTCGACAGTCAGGGTCTTGGCTCCAAGACTGGCAATATCCTGAAAGAAATTGCCGAACGCCATCGCTTCAACGACTGGATGATGCTGAAACTTGTGGAAACCTACGTGGCAAACCAACTGTCGACGGCATCTGCCGACACGCGTATCGCCATGCGCCAATATCTGCTATGCCACACAGGCTACGATGTGCGCGTGGCTCAAAACGACGGGTGTCTGGCCTTGCTTGTGCCATATTCCACCACCATCTACAGCAGCAGTTACATTGATGTTGACGGGAAGCGGTTCACGTTGGTTTTCGACGCAAAGTCGGGACGCACCACAGCCTGCGGAAGCGTGCGCACCTACCGTCTGCCGGGCGAGCGCAACGCGGGAGGTCTAATAGACCCCGTGTTCCGACAAGCCCCAAGGGTAACGGAGTCGATGGTTTCTGTAAAACTAACCGACAAAAAGACATCTGTGGCATGCAATGTCAACGCAAACCTTGCAAAACTTCTTTACGACTATCCACAGATTCCGCTGATTGAATATTCCCGCTCATCGCTGCAGCCGTCGTTCCGCAAGGAGCTGACATCGCAGTTACGGCAGACAACAGCCGGGATGAGTCCGGAAGCGGCTGTAGGCACCCTGCTGAACCTCGTGCAGCACGCTTTCAAATATGCCACCGACCAAGAGCAGTTCGGATTTGAGAAGCCCCTCTTCCCTGAAGAGTCAGCAATCTACGGCACCAACGACTGCGAAGACCGCGCGTTGCTGTTCAGCATGCTCATAAGGCAAGTGACTGGGCTCGACTGCCTGCTCGTCGAGTATCCCGGGCATGTGGCGTGCGCCGTGCGCCTGCCTGAATATCAAGGCAACGGCACCTGCTACTCGTTTGAAGGCCACCGCTACGTTTTGACCGACCCTACATTTGTCGGTGCAAAAATCGGGATGTGCATGCCCGCTTACCGCGGCTCTCATCCCAAACTTTCCAAACTTGACTGATACCCTACAGCATACCCCACAAAAAAAAGGTCGCGTCCCACACAAGAGACGCGACCTTTTTATTATTTCTTTTGCAATTGTCTAATTATACGGCATAACCGCTATCAAATCGGCAAACTTCTCTGCCGCATCCTGCATAGGCTTTGAAAGCATCGTCTTAAGGATAGGATTCAAATCAATTTTCACCTCCACATGCGCATTGGTGGTTTCAGGAGCGCCGCCGTCGGCAAGACACACATCAATGGAAAGAGGGAAAGGCGAACTTACCGTTTCCAGATGCACCTTCTCGTTCTCAACACCATTGGCAATTCTGAATGAAACATCACCCACCGGTTTTGCCTCCAATGTTATCACATCGCCGTCGATGCGGATGTTGCCCACCTGCTGCTTCAAATCGTCGGGTACATTGTCTGCAATCCCCTTGAAACTCTCAGGGTTGTTGAGACGTGAATAAATCAAGTCACGACCCGCCGACACGATTCTTTCAGAACTCTTGAATGTAGCCATAGGATTGTTTTATTCGTCGATAGTTGCTGTAGGCGTCCAGTTTTCAGGATCCTGTCGCCACAATTTCAATGTCTCGAGATCTGCCTCCTTGATATAGTTGATTTTCAATGCTGCATCGAGCATCGCGGTATAGTTGCCGAGAGTAAGCAGTTTGACACCGGCTTTCTTGAAATTCTCTTCTGCCAACGGGAATTGATATGTAAAGATGGCAAGCATGCCGACAACCTCCGCGCCAGCGTTGCGCACTGCTTCTACGGCTTTCAAGCTGCTGCCGCCTGTTGAAACAAGATCCTCGATAACCACCACCTTCTGTCCAGGCTTAAGGTTGCCTTCGATAAGGTTCTCCAAGCCATGGTCTTTTGGTGACGAGCGCACATAAATGTAAGGCTTGCCAAGAGTATCGGCCACGAGAGCTCCGAGAGCGATGGCACCGGTTGCAACACCTGCCACAACTTCCGCATCAGGAAAATTCTCGATAATCAATCGGCTCATTTCCACTTTCAAGAAACTGCGGGTTTCTGGATATGACAAGGTCTTGCGGTTATCGGTGTAAATCGGCGAGTTCCATCCCGACGACCAAGTAAACGGATTATCTGGTTGTAGTTTGATTGCGCTGATTTTCAGCAATTTCTCTGCTAAGATACTTTCCAATTTTTTCATAAGGCAATAAATAGTTATGCTATTAAGACAAGATAGATTCCACATCCACCCTATTTTGTGTGCAAAGATAGTGCAAGGCGAGCGAAAAAGAAAGGAACTTGTTCATTTTCTTTTCCCGAGCAGCAGCCTATATTATCAAAAGATAGTGCAAGGCGAGCGAAAAACCGAGCAAACCGAGCGAAAAATGAAGTTTACTTCAATTTTTCCGAGGTGCAGCCGGTTTTATCAAAAAAGAAAGGAACTTGTTCATTTTCTTTTCCCGAGCCGCAGCCTATATTATCTCACATTAGAAATTTCCGGAAGATCAAGAATTTCTCCAAACGCTATTATTCCTTGCGTTCAGGCACCACCACATCATCGACCACTGCGTCGGGTTTCGGCTGCGACACCTCTTTCTTTGGCTTGTCGCGATGGAGCGGCAACGTGTATGCCACCGACAAACTTACGTTCAAATGATTGTCGCGCACGCCATAGCCCGGGATATAGTACGGCCGCGAATTGGGCGAATCCTTGACGGAAAACGGGAAATTGTAGCGCACCGACCATCCCATTGAGAAATTTTTAAACAGTTCAACCTGAATGCCTACCACTGCCTCGCCCCAGAACGCAGAGCTGCTTTGCCCGCGCAAGTCAAACGTCGACGGGTCCTTGCCCCAATAGCCATTGTCGACAGTGATGCCGGTAACGTCATAGTTAAACTTTGACGCAGCAAAGCGCACACCGGCATACAGCTGATATTTAGGGTCTTTGGCATAAAGGAAATTGTAGTTCATTCCGATTTTGCCATACAAAGCAAGTTTACTCTTATATGTAAAATTACCGTCCTCAGGAGAGCATTCGGCTTGTCCGAAACCCACTTCCGCCACCGGGATATAGCGGTTTCTGATATTCACTGCCGCCCACACGTCGCCATCGCCATAGTCCTGACCGAGCGCACGCATAAGAGGCCCCCAAAAGTTGACACCAAGCGTGACTCCCATCAGCGTCGGGCGATATACGCGTTTCGACGCACGCTCAATTGAATCGCGGCGCAACGAGTCGAGCGTCAACGAGTCGGTGCGCAGGAATTTCAGCTTCTCCTGGCGCCGTATCTCCTTCAGCTCCTCCTTCGTCACAGGCTTCAACTCATCGGTCGACGCCACCGGAGTCACCTTGCGTTGAGCCACTGCCACAACAAGCGTCAGCAGCAACACCGCAATCACAGCCAGCCGCCTCATTGTGCGCCGGCCTCCCCTGTCCGGAAGAATATCTTGATATTTTCAGTGTTGGTGTTGTCTATACGCCGCTGCGGCACTTGGATGGAATCAATCAGATTGTGCGACACGCTGTAGTCCGTGACGTCAAACACATAAAACGCACCGCAGTCCTTGGAGTAGAAAAACGGCACACGGTCGTAGCAGACCGTCACCGTGTCGGTTATGCCCTCCAAATCCTGCTGGTTATACTGAATCACAAAGCGCGAGCAATCAGCGTCGACATCAAACGGCAGATAAACCTGCTTGGTCGACGACTGGTTGCGGATAATCGCCGAATCGCCAGGAGACCCGATGCCATAGACCGTCAGCGAGTCAATCGCAATCGACGTCTTCGTCTGCGACGAATAAAACCCAGCCAACGGAAGACTCGAAGAATTCTCCTCGCAGCCGTTGTTGCTGCACGACGCCATCCACATAATCACACCTATCGACAACGCCAGCAATATGTTGCGCAAAGCCGTCATACCCACGTCAAATCTCCTCACGGATTTGATAACTGTTGCGGCCCTCGGCATTGCGGGCAATCAGCTCACCGATAAATCCGGCAAGGAAGAACTGCGAACCCAGCAGCATCATCGTCAGAGCGATGTAGAAATACGGAGAGTCTGTAACCAGACGGTAAGGCATGCCATTATACATGGCACACAGCTTCATCGCGCCAACCACTATGGCCGACACAAAACCGATAAGAAACATTATTGAGCCGAGAAATCCGAAAATATGCATCGGCTTGCCACCAAACTTCGAGATAAACCACAGACTCAGCAAGTCGAGATAACCGTTGACAAAACGGTTCAAGCCAAACTTCGTAGTGCCATATTTGCGGGCCTGATGGTGCACAACCTTCTCGCCGATACGTGCAAAACCCGCATTTTTGGCAAGATAAGGGATATAGCGGTGCATCTCGCCATAAACCTCGATGTTTTTAACCACATCCTTGCGATAAGCCTTCAGACCGCAGTTGAAATCGTGCAGATTCTTGATGCCGCTCACCTTGCGCGCCGTGGCATTGAAAAGCTTTGTAGGAATCGTCTTCGACAGCGGGTCGTAGCGCTTCTGCTTCCATCCCGACACAAGGTCGTAGCCATCCTCCATAATCATCCGATAAAGTTCCGGAATCTCGTCAGGACTGTCCTGAAGGTCGGCGTCCATAGTAATCACTACATCGCCCTCGGCGCGTTCGAATCCAACGTTCAGCGCCGGCGACTTGCCATAGTTGCGGCGGAAACAAACACCCTTCACAGCCGCACTCTTGGCCTTCAAGTCGTTGATAACCTTCCACGAAGCGTCGGTCGAGCCATCGTTGACAAAAATAATCTCATACGAGAACCCGTTGGCTTTCATCACGCGTTCAATCCAAGCCTCCAGTTCAGGCAGCGATTCCGCCTCATTATACAGCGGAACTATAACAGATATATCCATAAATTCTTTCTTGTACGTACAGTCTGCAAAATTAGCATTTCCCATCGTAACAAAAAAATCGATTGCCGTTTTTTGAAAGTTTTTTTGATTATAGCCGCCCTCTGTCGATGCATATCGTCATTTTCGCCGGTCAAAGCCGCCCGCCCGACACCTTTTCGCCTCCAAATCCACCGACAAAAAAACAAGCAACCCCGCAAACGTTAAAAACTTCTCCTCAACACCAATTTTCCACTCGTTTTTTTCCTTAATCTTAGTTTATTTACCTACCTTTATGGTCGAATTATAACAATCCTATCAAAAGAAAGTCTATTGGTTTAATCTAACCTCTGAGCAATAACATTGGAAGATAACACCAAACAGCCCTTAACGGCTGACGCTTCATTGTATAATGGGCAGCCTACCGACACCGGCTCATCGTGTCCAAGTACAAGACTTACCTCTTGTACGCCCTCCATCTCAAAGAACAAAGGTGGGGTGTCGGTAGAGAATGTGATTTTTTAGTTTTCGAATATTGTATATGAAAAGTTTTAAAGAAAATAACAAATATGGATTTATGGACGATGACAATAATGTCGTTGTTCCTCCTGTTTACGATGCTGTCCCATATACTATTGGACATAGAAATATCGTAAGGAAAGGTGAAGTTTGTGGTGTTGTTTCGGAAAAAGGAGATAATATTATAGACTTCAAGTATGATGGTATTCAACTTTTATTAGATGGTTTATATGCTGTAAGAAAGAATGATAGTCAAGCAGATTGGGAGTGTTTTGTTATTGATGAATCTGAAAACATCATTATAAAGAATGGTTTCAAAAGCATTTATAGAGTAGGTCAATATATCCAGTGTTTTAAAAGTGCCTCATACGAGTTCAGCACTTATTCTTCAAGTGCTAATAGATATACTTATAAATGGCAAAAAGACGGTTCTGTTTATGACAAACTTGGCAATTTCGTTAGAGAAGGAAAGTTAATAGACGATTTAGATGACATTATTCTTTTTGAACAAGAATCCACTATTGTACCCTATGACGTAAGGGAACAAAAAGTTTTGTCGGAAAAGTTCGAAGAATTTCATCTTTTAACAAGAAATAGATATATTGTTAGAAAGTCTCTCGAAGATGGAGACTGGGCATTTGGTGTCATCGATAAACTTGAAAAAGTTATAGTTCCATTTAAATTCAAATATATAAAAGAGTATGGTAATTGTTTCATACAATGCTTTATTTCTGCTACCTGTGAAAAAGAATGGAAGCAAGACTTAAATCATAGGTATAGCTATGAAGATTTGAGTGGCGAAGTTTGGTTCAATTCAGATGGATTGATGATTAATAAAGGTAAAGCAAATTACCTTGGAAAATCCATACTTGCTGTTATGTCAGAAAGTGGTAAATGGGGAGTAAAAGATAACAATAATATTCGAATTGTTAATTACATTTACGATAAAATAGACTATATTTCAAGCAACATTGTGATAGCTAAAGACGGAAATATTGGCCTTTTAGGTAAAAATGGGGAATTAATTCTTAGCCCCTCATACAAAAAGATAGAATGTGTAAATATTCAAAATGGTAAATATTATATAGAGGGATGGAATAATGAGTTTTTTGGTTGTTATTGTCATGAGTACACTTATGACACAGAAGGTTGTGCTTTTACATATAAAGGAGAAAAATGGGATCGATTATTTCACAAAGAGGTTTCTATAGATAAGAGAGGTTTTATAAGAAAATCAGGTGAAAAATATTTTACTACTGAAAAAATATTGATTTTATCCACCAATGAGTATTCAGAACTTTTCTCAATTGAAAAGGGGGTCATACCCAATTCAAGGTTTGAAGAAATCAACCAATTGACTGACCTATCATATTGTGTTAAACAGAACGGTTTATATGGTATATATCGTGTTGACGAAGAAAGGTTGATTATACCTTGTGCATATTCAAGGGTAATATTTGAAGGACTTCATTTAGTTTTTTTATGCAAGGATAATAGATGGGGAGCAAAAAGTCTTGTCCTGAAATCTCATTTTATGCACTTACTATTTAATGCTGATTTCTCTCCCAAATTTATAGAAATAAAACTTTTAAACAATTCTGAGCGACTATTCTCGGTAAAAACAGAAGAAAAAAAATCAGATGGAGAAATTGAATGTTTCTATTCCATAGCAGACAGTCAAGGAAACTTATTGGAAAGAATATCTGCATTAGGCCATTTTGATAAACATTTTGAATGGTATAATTCAAATAAAATATTAACCCAGTTAGGAAGTAAATATGGTTTCATCTCTTTATCTGGCTTTTTCTCGATTCCTTTTAAATATGATGAAATAGAATTAAGAAAAGATGGTTGTTTTAACGTTCGCATTGATAAATCTTGGGGAGTAATGACAATAGATGGTTATGAGTTTATTCCTGTCAAATACTCTGAAAAAATTGCAGACAATTTCAAAAATTTAATAGTACAAGACTCCATTTCTGGAGGTCTGGGCATATTGAATGAGCATGGAAAAGAATGCATTCCAACTTTATATGAACATTTACAAATAACTGACAATCAAAATATCGTGTTTTTTGGATATGGTGGTTATGAAAACGACTACAATAATTTTTTCAGTCCAATTTCGTATGCTTCATGGGGATGTCTCAGGAATGATGGAAAGATATTAATCACTCCTCGTTATGATTGTTTTAAATTTTATTGCAATTTGTTTATCCTTGCAGGACGTGACGGACATATGTTAGGAGAAGGTCAGCATGGATTCAGCTATCATGAGACAGAGTATAGTGGATTATATGATCTGTATAATTTTGACGGAAAATTAATTTTGGGAGGTTTTACGGATTTTTCTTATGACAATAATAGAAAATTATATCTATTTAAATTTGGGGGACACTGGAAGACAGATTGCGAAGATTATGATGAATATGGTAATTCCATATTTTACTATTCGTTTCATTTTGAAAAAGGAAATAGTCGATGGTTAATACTTGACAACAATCTTACGTCTATTGTCAAAGACAAACAAGGTAGGAGAAAAGTTTTTAATGAAGGTTTTATCGGTACAATTACGAGAAAGGAGGAAAAAGGGAGGGTCGTGAACTATTGGAATATGCCACTGGAACTTTTTTCTATTAATCGTCCTTGTTTCTCACATAATCTCATGATATGTGATAACGATAATTATCAAGTTGCGATTAGGTTAGAAGATGGTTCTATATCTTATGAGCATAATAAAATTCATGTTATATCAAATGATTTATTTTTCTTCATGGATGTTTATGAAATTGGAAGGGGTGTAGGATTATCAAAATTTGCAATAAACAAAGAAGGGGAGTTAACAGAAAAGATAATAATAGACCCTATAGATGAGGGAAATTGTATTTTGACTACACCTATAGAAGGGTATGTCTTTGGTATTTATGAATATGACAATAATCTGTGCAGAGTAAGGTTGTATGATATAAACGATGCAGAAAAAAAACCTTTAACAGCTATCGAGTCTATTGAAGAAAGTAAGTTAATCGATTATATATCAAGAGGATTTCTTCTTATTTCTATAGACAATTCCGCATCAGGTTTGTCAAGAATGATAATGCCTCAACGTTCCATCTTTGACAAATCTTTTGTAGATATTATATCCCCAAAAGAGTCTGAGCTATTTTATAAACCCTTTGAGAAGAAATATTGGTTTACAGATGATTGCCATTTATATGATAATACCGATAATGAAGATTGTCTTGATGGCGATTTTGGCGATAGCTACGACTTCATGAAGGATAGTTGGGATGCTATGACGGATGGTATGTATGGAGATATGCCTGATGGTTTTGATGGAGATTTTGACTTTTTAGGAAGATAAAAGAGAATACAATGAATATTACAGAATATGCTATTCAAGAATTAGCAAAAAGTATCAAAGATTTAAAGAAAGGTAGAGAGTGGGTTGCTCTATTTGATAAATATGGAGCAAAGGATGTTTACGATGAAATTGGTTTGCCGGACATTGGCAAAAGGAATTCACAGAGACCTTCTAAAGTAGAATATATCAAAGCACGGTTTACCAAGTTCAACACCACCACTTGTCTTGGAGATATAATTGTGCAAATTGTATCAGAAAATCCTGATATAATAGATAGTGTTAACAATATAATAAAGCCAGAAGGATACAATGTTATTTATCAAGACAATCAATATATATTATTAGGCGATTTCAAGAAAGATAATCATGACAATAAACAAGCAGAAATCAATGCTCATTTTTTAGATATTCAAAACAACATATTACATGCTTTAGACAAAGCAAGGGTTTCCATAGTTGTTGTTATGGCATGGTTTACCAATGAAGTAATTGCAGAAAAACTTATTAAGAAGCGTCAAGAAGGATTAGACGTGAAAGTTGCAATTTATGACGATGGGGTCAATAATAAATATGGAGTCAATTAAAAAAATGTCCCACTGTATCGCATAAGGTCAAAACATGGAGGAATTATGCACAATAAATTTTGTGTAATAGACAACCAAATTGTAATAACAGGCTCATACAATTGGACAAATAATGCAGAATTCAGAAATGAAGAGAATATTTCGATAATAGAAGATAATAACACAGCATCTGATTATTCCGTAAAATTTAGAGATTTAGTATCTCCAAGAGATTGAAATAGTCGGTGTTCCCAAGAAATAATAAAGTGATTCTTAGTATAATAAAATGGCACTCGCAATAAACATAAACGACCTGCTTAACAAGCAGAGAATTGAATCCAACCGCATTGAGTTCAAGAAAGGTTGGAATCCAGGAAGCATATATCACAGTATATGTGCTTTCGCCAATGACTTTGATGACCTTGGTGGTGGATATATCATTGTAGGTGTAGATACCGATGATAAGACAGGCATGGCAATACGACCTGTAGAAGGCGTTCCAATGGAAAATATAGATAACATTTTGCAAGAGATGGTGGGCTACAACAACAAAATGGCTCCATACTACTTGCCTCGCACTTCTGTAGAGGAGGTTGATGGCAAACAGTTGATAGTGATATGGTGTCCTGCTGGCAGTTACCGTCCATATTCTGTGCCTGTAAACGTAACAGCGAAAGGGACAAAAGAATATTTCTACATTCGCAGTGGCACAAGTAGCATTGAGGCAAGAGGTGAAGTTCTCGTTGAATTGCGAGAGTTGGCTAATCGTGTGCCTTTTGATGAACGAGGCAATAGCGACATCCAGTTGGAAGATATTTCTCTGGTGCTTCTTCGTGATTATCTTGTCAAAGTGGGTAGCAAACTGGCTGATGATGTGATAACGACTCCGCTTTCTACCATACTTGACCAAATGGAACTGTACACAGGACCAAAAGAAAACCGTTTACTTCGCAATGTGGCAGCCATGATGTTCTGCGAGAATCCAAGTAAGTTCTTCCCTTACACTCAGATTGATGTAGTGACATTCCCTAACGGAAAGATGAAAGATCCAAACAATTTCACAGAAGTTACATTCAAAGGCAGTGTTCCGCAGATGATAAAACAGACAATGGATTACATCAAGAGCAATGTACTCAAAGAGCATGTGCGTAAGATTTCCGGTAGGCAGGAGGCAAAACGTTTTTGGAACTATCCATACGATGCTATTGAGGAAGCAGTTGTAAACTCTGTATATCACAGAGATTTCTTGCAGCATGAACCAATAGAGATTACCATTGAACCAAGCGGAATCTCTATACTCAATTGTCCTGGACCTGACAGAAGCATCTCCAAGGAGGATATAGAAAAGGGCGATATGCTAAAAAGCCGTCGCTATCGCAACCGTCGTTTGGGTGATTTCTTAAAAGAGCTTGACCTTACAGAGGGTCGCTCAACTGGTGTCCCAACAATACAAACAAAGTTAGCAGAGAATGGTTCACCACGTGCCATCTTTGAAACTACTGATGACCGCTTGACGTTCTTGGTTACTATTCCTGTTCATGAAGGATGTCGTGAAAGTTCGGAAACAGATATACTTGGTTCGGAAAGAGGTTCGGAAACAAAAACGAAAAGTTCGGAAAGAAGTTCGGAAACAAAGAACTTGATTATAGATATTATAAAACAATACCCACATATAACAGCCGCTGAAATCGCAATGCAATTGAATATGTCTTCACGAGGAGTTGAGAAGCAAATACGTAAACTTCGTGAATTAGGCAAAATTAAACGAACAGGTGGTAGATTTGGAGGCTATTGGGAAATCTTAGACAAAGAATAAAACGGATATGTTATTAGGAAACAAGATAAGGTCTCTAAGAGACGAACAAGGAATATTGCAGCGTCAAGTAGCTGCATACTTAGAAATAGACACTCCAATGTTCAGCAAGATTGAACGTGGGGACAGGCGGGCAAAGAGAAGTCAGGTAATTCAAATGGCAACATACTTCAAAGTGGATGAAAAGGAAATGCTCACCCTTTGGCTTGCTGATAAAATTCTAAGCGATTTAGAGGGTGAAGAGGATTTGAAACTTACAGCCATTGAAACAGCAAAAGATGAGTTAATGGATGTTAATCGCTAATTTGCAGCAAACAGTTCATCTTCTGATATAAACAACACGAGATTGATTTCTTGCATACAATGGGAACTTTATGGTATCATTCACGCTTAATACCTCAAAATTCCTTCTTATTTACAGGCACTTACAGAATATATACTGGTTCAAGCGTGGAGCCAGACTGATGCTCGCTTCACGTTCAGAAGGCCTTCGCATTGCCCAATATGTCGAAACGAGCAACGCTGAAAACCCCACGCAGATGTATGATTATGCCCAACCACCATGCCCTTGACTCGGACATGGGTTGTCAGGATACAATACACCCACTGGGACGCTTTCCGTTGCTTGGCTTCTGACATATCTTTTGAAGTTGCGAAGTTCTCTGAACGTCAAAACCAAAGCGCACAGTTAACGCCTTTATATATATTCGTTTGCCTCGCCTCAACTCTATCAAGATTTTCAACGTGGGCAACACATTGCAAATGTATGAAATTTTTCAATCAAAAAAACTTTTTTGCAAATATTTTTTTCTGAGCGTTTATTTGCGCCTATTCCACTGCTGTTTCTTTGAAAAATGGCAGTTTAAGAGTAACTTTGCCCCGAGTAAACCAAAAACGATGACAACAACTAAAAAACGGGTGGCTGCGTTCGATGTGCTGAAAGGCATCGCCATATATCTGGTGGTGATGGGGCACGTGCTGACGATGTGTATACGCGACATCGACAGTGCGGTGCTTTTCAAGCTTGTTGGAGAAATACACATGCCGATATTTTTCTTTATCAGCGGCTATTTCACCTATAAACTTACGGGAGACGGCGATTTCGCCATGCCCAATCTGCGCAAACGCTTCTGGCAGCTTATCATACCGTTTCTGGCGGTAAGCGCGCTGTGGATGTGGTATTTTCCGCACAGCCGTCTGCAATCGCCCTTGTCGCAGTCGTGGCCTCAACTTCTCACCACGTATTGGAAAGACGGCTATTGGTTTACGCTGGCTCTGTTTGAGGTGGTGCTTGTCTATGCCGGCATAAGCCGTCTGATGGCTGCCGCGCGACGCTTGTGGATGCAGGTTGCCATACTAGCCGCCGCATATCTGGCGTTGATTCTTGTGTCGCCCCTTATTTCCGACCCCGCCACAAACTTCGACCCCGTAGGCATCGGACTGCTCACACAGTTTTTCCCGGTGTTTATGATGGGAGTGTTCGCCCGCAAATATTCCGACGCGTTCCGCCGCATGGCTACACAGCCGTGGGTTGCCACAGCGGCTGCCGTGGCGGCGTTCGGCACGTGGTATTATTCCGTATACACGTGGGAGTTTCCTGCCCTACCGGCATGGTGCCAGTTTGTGGCGCAACCCGTGCTCCACGCCTCGCTGATGACCGTGGTGTTCGGGATGGTCTACCGCAGCGACGTTGAGACGTTTGCCTCGACGCGCGCCGGACGCTGGCTGACTCTTCTCGGCAACGAGAGTCTCGGCATCTACCTGCTCCACTACTTTTTCCTCTTCCCTCTCACACCGCTTCAGGAGCCTATGCGTATGCTTGGGCTCACGTTTATGCCGTCGGTGATGGTGTCGGCGTTTTTCGCTTTCTTCATCATTCTTGCAGCGCTTGGAGCCAATTGGGCGATAGGGAAAAACAGAGTGTTGGCATTCCTTTTGATTGGTAAAACTGTAAAAAAAGATATAAAATGAATATAGCGATTGTTGGTTCTGGATATGTAGGTCTTGTTTCGGGCGCATGCTTCGCCGAAGTCGGCGTCGACGTGACCTGTGTCGACATCGACGAGAAAAAGATTGCAAACCTTAGAAATGGCGACATCCCCATCTACGAGCCGGGGCTCGATGACTTGGTCAAGCGCAACGTGGAGGCAGGACGCCTGCATTTCACCACCCGTCTTGAAGACGTGATCGACACGGTGGAAGTGGTGTTCAGCGCCGTCGGCACCCCTCCCGACGAGGACGGCAGCGCCGACCTTCGCTACGTGCTTGAGGTGGCGCGCACATTCGGCCGCAACATCAACAAATACGCTCTGCTCGTCACGAAGAGCACCGTGCCTGTCGGCACTTCCCACAAAATCAAAGCCGCCATCCGCGAGGAGCTGAAGCGACGCGGTGTCGACGTGCCGTTTGAGGTGGCGTCAAATCCGGAATTTCTGAAGGAAGGCGCGGCGATAAAAGACTTCATGTCGCCCGACCGTGTGGTAATCGGCATCGAATCGGAGCGTGCGCGCAAAGTGATGGAACGCCTCTACCGTCCGTTCCTGCTCAACAATTTCCGCGTGATATTCATGGACATCGCATCGGCGGAAATGACCAAGTACGCAGCCAACTCAATGCTTGCCACGCGCATCTCGTTCATGAACGACATCGCCAATCTGTGCGCTCTTGTCGGAGCCAATGTCAACATGGTGCGCAAGGGCATCGGCGCCGATGCCCGTATCGGCACAAAATTTCTATATCCCGGCTGCGGCTACGGCGGATCGTGCTTCCCCAAAGACGTGAAAGCCCTTATCCACACCGGCGCGGAGCATGGCTACCGCATGCGCGTAATCGAGGCAGTGGAATCGGTCAACGAACGTCAGAAATCAATCGTCTACGACAAGCTCTCCGCTTTCTTCGGCGGCGACCTGCGCGGCAAGCGCATAGCCCTGTGGGGACTGGCGTTCAAGCCTGAGACCGACGATATGCGCGAGGCTCCGGCACTGGTTGTCATCGACAAGCTGGTTGAAGCCGGCGCAGAGGTGGTGGTCTACGACCCTGTGGCAATGGACGAATGCCGCCGGCGCATCGGCAACCGTGTGGCTTATGCCCGCGACATGTATGACGCCGTGGTCGATGCCGACGCCCTTGCCCTTCTCACCGAGTGGAAACAGTTCCGCCTGCCTTCATGGGGCGTGGTGAGCCGTGCGATGCGCGGCAACGTCATCGTCGACGGACGCAACATCTACGACGAAGCCGAACTCTCAGAGGAAGGCTTCATCTACCACTGCATCGGAAAGTAAAGGCTTATGCGGCAACCGCCGCGCTTTCGAATCAATAGGCTGGCGCAGCGGGGTTAATTTAGCCAAAATCGGTCATTAGAAATTGGCTACTAACGCCTTTCCAACAACCGATTTTAAGCATATCTTGCAACTTTTTTCCACTGTTTGATATGCGAATTTGCAACTTTTTTCCAGCATTTGCGCCGCATTTCTGCAACTTTTTTCCAGGCGATGCCCGAAAATTCAGAGCGCCGGATTGGAAACAAGACTGCGGACAGCGTCATAGTCGGTCGGGGCAAACCAATGCATGCCGGCGTCCTTGGCATACCACGTAAGTTGCTTTTTGGCGTAGACGCGCGTGTTTTTCTGCAACCGAGCCACGGCTGTCGGAAAGTCCATCGTGCCGTCGAAATAGGCAAACATCTCCTTGTAGCCTACGGTGTTGAGCGAATTGAGGTGGCGCAGCGGATAGACGCGGCGAGCCTCCTCGACAAGCCCCTCCTCCACCATCTTCTCAACGCGCCGGTTGATGCGGTCGAAAAGCTCTTGCCGCGGCAGGTTCAAACCAATCTTTACAATTCTGAACGGCCGCTGCTTCACAGTGCCCGTGCGCAGAGACGAGTAAGGCTTTCCCGACTGCAGACAGATTTCCACCGCATGCGCCACGCGCTTCACATTGTTCAAGTCAACCTGCTCATAGTATACGGGGTCGAGCCTGCGCAGCTCCTCACGCATAGCGTCGGCACCATCCTCGGCAAGCCGGCGCGCCACGTCGCGGCGCACGTCGTCACTTATCGTGGGCAGCTGGTCGATGCCCTTACACACCGCGTCGACATACATCATCGAGCCTCCGCACATCACCACATAGTCGTGGGTCAGGAACAAGCGTCCGATCACCGCCAACGCGTCCTCCTCAAACTGCGCGGCGCTGTAGTATTCGTCCAAACCGAAGATTCCGACAAAGTGATGGCGCACAGCGGCAAGCTCGTCGGCTGTAGGGGCGGCAGTCCCGATGGGAATGTCACGAAAAATCTGGCGCGAGTCCGCCGACACGATTTCCGTGCCGAGGTCACGCGCCAGACGTATGGCAACCGCCGTTTTTCCCACCCCCGTGGGTCCAGTAATCACTACGAGAGTTTTCTGCGACATACAGCGTTTTTCTTTATCGTTGAGCCACAAGTTTGCAGATTTCCACAACCACATCGGTTGCTTTCTCCATTGAAGGAATCGGCACAAACTCATAGCGGCCGTGGAAGTTCAGTCCACCGGCAAAGATGTTGGGACAAGGCAGACCCTTGAACGACAGCTGCGCGCCGTCTGTGCCGCCACGGATAGGCTGCACCTTCGGAGCCACATCGGCATTTTCCATAGCCTGCTTTGCGATGTCGACAATATATATCACCGGCTCGATTTTCTCACGCATATTGTAGTATTGGTCCTTGATTTCTATCGATGCGCAACCGGGATACTCGTGGTTCACCTTGCGCACAAGATGCTCAAGTTCCTTCTTGCGGCGCTCAAAGCGGTCGCGGTCGTGGTCGCGGATAATGTAAGTCAGCTTCGACTCCTCCACCGTGCCCTCAAAGCCGATAAGGTGATAGAATCCCTCATAGTCCTCGGTGTGTTCCGGAGTTTCCCACCGCGGCAACATGATGCTGAATTGGTTGGCGATGCGGATAGAGTTTATCATTTTGTGCTTGGCATAGCCTGGATGCACGTTGCGTCCCTTGAACGTAACCTTAGCCGACGCTGCGTTGAAATTCTCAAACTCAAGCTCGCCTATCGCTCCGCCGTCCATCGTGTAAGCCCAGTCGGCGCCGAAACGCTCCACGTCAAACTTGTGCGCGCCCAGACCGATTTCCTCATCGGGATTGAACGCGATGCGGATGTCACCGTGCTTGATTTCCGGATGAGCCTGCAGATATTCCACAGCAGTGATAATCTCAGCGATACCCGCCTTGTCGTCGGCTCCGAGTAGCGTCTTGCCGTCGGTCACGATAAGGTCCTGACCCTTGTATTCGCAAAGCTCAGGGAAATCGGCAGGCGAAAGCACCACATTGCTGTCTTTGTCGAGCACGATGTCGCCGCCCTCGTAAGCCTTCACGATGCGCGGGTTGACGTGGCGTCCCGACATGTCGGGCGACGTGTCAAGATGGGCGATGAATCCCACAGTAGGCACTTTCTTGTCAATGTTGCCCGGAAGAGTGGCCATCAAATAGCCATTCTCGTCGAGCGATATGTTTTCAAGCCCCATTGACTGCAGTTCCTTTTCAAGAGCCTGGGCAAAAATCATCTGTCCCGGAGTGGATGGTGTAAGATTGGTAAGTTCGTCACTCTGAGTGTCGAACTTGACATAATTTAAAAATCTGTCGACAACATTCATATCTGTTGAGTTTTTCTGATTTCAAGATGTTAATTGCGTCGCGCGAACGACATTGCAAAGGTACAACATCTATTGCACAAAACTACCCCGCCAACAATGTTTTTTAATGCCGCAACGCAGTTTTATGCTCCAAAAAATTTGCGACATAGGAAAAAATTTGCAAATTTGCAGTCTAAACAATGGGAACGGCCTGCAACAACCTTGATTTACTACAGGCAACCGACGTTTTTTTTACAACTCTTTACTTGATTTATCAATGCTGACATCTCAGGACATATATCGAGAAGGCGCTCATAACGGTGTGTATATGGGTCTGTTTCTGGCTGTTGTATCGGTGCTGTCGTTTCTCAGCGACCGCAACTCGCTGCTCGGCATCATCGCCATGCCTATGCTCGTCTGCGTGCCTGCGCTCCACTTCTCGCTGCTGCGTTCCGCCTACCGCAAATACGGCTTAGACGCATCGTTTTCAGCACTATGGATGCTCGGCATCACAATATTCGTCGGAGCGTCGATGATTTGCGCGCTTGCCACCTACTGCTACCTCGACTTCGCCGACCCCGACTTTTTCTACCGCACCGCAACTGCGATGATGGAAATCATGAAAGGCCGTCCGGAGATGGCCGAAACCTACAAGACTTTCAAAGTGATGGTCGACGGCGGACTGCTGCCGTCAAACATCGAATTCTGCATACAAATGATGATGCTCACAATTTTCAGCGGCTCGCTGCTGACGATTGTCCTCATCCCGCTCGTGAAGCTGCGGTTCAGAGGCTTCAACAAAAGAAACTTCCAATAACAATTTATCCCCCAATAATTAGACTATGAAAAAGCAATTTATTCTCATCATTGCTGCCGTCGGCTGTCTGCTTACGGCAAGCTACGCTGTCGCCGACAACCAACCGACCGACGACATTTATGCCACCGAGAAAACTCCGACTCTGACCAAAGAGCAGAAGAAAGCGGAAAAAGCACGCAAAAAACGAGAAAAAGAAATCAAAGACTCAATCAGTTTCGAACTGGCGAAAAAAGCCGTAGAGGAAGGACGCTTTGTTATCACTGCCGACCAGATACGCGGTCGTCACGGACGCTCCGTCAACGTGAACCGCACCACCAACTTCGTCCTCGTACAGGGCGACACAGCCGTTGTGCAGTTTGCTCTTGAAGGCATTGTCAACAGCCCAAACGGCATAGGCGGACTTACCGTGGAGGGACGCGTGACAAAAAAACGCATCGACTACGACAAACGCGGAAATCTGAACTACACTATGTATGTGACCGGCACTGCCCTTTCCGCCGACGTGACGTTCACTCTGCCCAAAGGCTCAACCCGCTGCAGCGCTACCGTAAACTCAAATTTCAGCAGCGACCAGCTGACATTCTCCGGTGAGCTGTGCCCGTATCGCTCAAACGTGTATCAAGGATGGACTTTCAAATAACGCTTGTCTGAAAACATAACAAACTATCTTTGTAAAATTAAAAAAGATAACATTCTTTCCTTCTGGAGAGGTGGGTGAGTGGCTGAAATCAACAGTTTGCTAAACTGTCGTAGGGGTTATTCTCTACCACGAGTTCGAATCTCGTCCTCTACGCTATTATGAGAAATATTCATAAAAACTATTTGATATAGATATTGTAACAAAGCTCTCTACGGGAAAAAATATTGGAGAACACCTCGATGCAGCCATTGAAGAGCGTTATGATATAGATAATGGTGTATTATTAGAATGGTAGTATGATAGATTATATATTTTATAGAGTATATTGGGCTTATAACAAAAAAAGAGAGTCCGCAAAGTTTCTTAGCCCTTTGTATATGGCAATGGTCTTTGCGTTTCTCTTTTTCCCATTCGCATTATTTTTGTGCGAACTATTAAGGGATTCATACCATAGAAATGATGGATATTTATTATCCATTTATCTACTAATGATATTAGTATACTCTTATTTAAGATTTTTCCCAAACAAAAAGATATGGTTGATAAATAAAAAATTCGAAGGGAATGGTTATAATCATAAGATTCCAGATTGGTGTTTTTTCGTGGTTCTTCCATTATCCATAGTTTGGGGAATTATAACTTACTCTCTTTTGGTAAAGTTTTTCATAAAACCTTTTGCCTTGAGAGGTATTATATATAATATGCTGTAATCGTTCTATAAAAGATTGCAATCAAAATTAGGATTTTTCTTGTCTGGAGTTTTTGATTGCAATTTCAAATATATAGTACAACTTAGAAATTAATAAATATAAGTAGAAGAGGCTTTGTTTGTGAAAATATAATTATTTTCTTATAAAACTTCTTTACCCTAAGAGCATTAATCGTTGCATATTATGTCTTATACCAACATATGTATATAAGGAAGTTTCATTCCATCAGTATTTGTTTTTCATTATAACTTTCACTTATGAAACTAATACCAAAACATACATCAGGCTCCCTCCCCAATAAAAGCCTTAAAACTATCTCCTAAAGATGTTCGCAATTTAAATAAAGCAACATCTGTTGAGGGATATGGTGATAAAGTGATTACAGACGAATATGGAAACTTTATCCCAGCTTCAGAGATATATAAATATGGAATTGTTAATTCTTCAGGGAATATGGAAGGATTTATACCTGAAATATTGGTATCTCCTAAATATTCAATTACTAAAGAAGACTTAAAGCCAAAATTATATTCGGGCAATATAGCTAATCATCCAGATGCTAATAATAGTATGACAGATTGGTTTAAGGTTATTTCTTACTTGACGCCGAATAATAAACAGAGATTTCTTAATTGGTTAAATAAACACTCTCTTACTGTAACTGGAACTACGATAGGAGGAGCCGCCGTTGGACAAACTATAATCAAAAATAACTAATTATGAAAATAGATAAAGGTATTCTTGACAAGATAAAAGACAGTGTGTCTATAAACGTTGATTCTATATTTTCGGATGAGCTTTTAGAAATTATAAAGTATATAGAATCAGAAAAAGTATTAGATACCTCAAATATAGAAGGAATTGATAAAATAATAATTACTCCAGTATTCTGTTATAACGGACCTCAAAAACCACTAATAATTAAAAAAGATGAATATCCCCAATTTGATGATTTATTGTCTAAATTAAAAATTAATGCTCGCCATCATTGTAGAAGTTATACAATAATTGAGCTTTATAAAGGTACAGAGCTTATAGTGGAAGGATATTTATATGACTACGGCAGCAAAATTAAGGAAATGTGGGAAACTATAAATCAAGCAAAAGACTGGTTTAAAAAGAAACAAAAGTTATGATTAAAAGAATATTTTTAATGCTTTTATTTATTATATCTACTGTAAATATTAACTATGCCCAACACATGAAATTCAATGGAATATCTATGGGCGAAACTCCTACAGTCTTTATAAATAAATTAAAAGCCAAAGGATTTACTCCAATATCTCAAAATAGTGATAATATTTTGATGGGAAAATTTTGTGGTGTATAAGATTGTACTATTGTAGTTACAATTAAAAGAAATACGATATGTGGAACTACTGTAATATTTTCACAAAGTGAAAAGTGGAAATATTTAAAAAATCGTTACAACTGCTTTAAATCCATATTAATACAAAAATATGGGAATCCCACTAAATGTGAAGAAAAATTTCAAGGTTATTCTGAAGATAATTATTCTAAACTACTACTTAATCTGCAATCACCTGCGGATATTCGCCTGCCAAGAACGTGTTAAGTCTTTCTGACCAAGCAACACATTGCATTACTTTAACTATTTGCAGGTCAGAAGAGTCGCGCCGCCTGATAGCCGGCATAGAGAGCGACAAAGCCAGCCACAAGACTGACCACGACATTTAGGCACATGCCGGCAGCATCGGAAATGCGCAGCATTTGCATATTCTCGTTCATAAACGTGGAGAATGTGGTGAACCCTCCACAGAAACCCACCGTAAGAAACAATTTAAGACTTTGCGGCATCCACTCCTGCGACAGTCCGCAGAACAGACCTATCAGCAAGCAGCCAAGCACGTTGACAGCCAGCGTGCCGGCGGGCATCCATCCGTCAAACCAATTCTGCACAGTGCGTGTCAGCAGATAGCGCAACGCTCCGCCCACAAAACTGCCGCACCCCACTATCATCAATGATTTCAGCATATCCATATTTTTATTGCTGAAAAGCCTTCAATGCCGCGGCATTGAAGGCTTCACTATTTGTTTTCGTCCGTCACATGCGTATTGTGCGATAAACGAACGGCTCCTTCAAAGGGATTTTTATCTTCAGCCGTTTGTCAATGTGATTCACATAGTCGGCAGCCTCGGCAAACGTGTCAAATCCTTCGGCAACGACGAAATAGTCCTTCGCCCCGTTCTGAATCACGTAAGCCTTCGCCCCGTTCTGCCGTAAGCGCGTGCAAAACGCCTTTGCATTAAACATCTGACGCATCGCACCCACAACCACGCTGTAGCGCTTCATCTTGTTGACATCGTCGTCAAACGCCTGCCACACGTTGCCTTCAAGATACAATGCCGAGCAGCCGTCGACGGTCTGCACATACGGACGCGAAGCCTCCATTATTTTGTTGTGGATTGTCGGCTCGACAACGCTGTCGAGATCAGCCTCCGCGGCATTGCGGCTGCGCACCGCCGCCTCATACGACTCACGGTAGTTGCTCTCCGTTGTCTTGCAACCCGCCAATGTCAGAGCCGACAGCACTGCGATAACAACCAAACGCTTCATTGCCTGCTACTTCTTTTGATACTTATATATATCCTTGAGTTTCAAGAAATAATGCAGATGCGAGTAAGGCAGAATCGTGCCTTTGCCAGAGTTGCTGTAAGCCTGCTGGTAAGGAATCACCACCTCGCACGAATCGCCCACGTTCATAGCCATCAACGCGATTTGGAAACCGGTGATGTTGGCACTCAACACAGAGCGGTAAACACTGTCGGCAGGCGACGTCAGCAAGTAGGTGGAGTCGACGCCGACACCTCTGCACGTAAGCAGCTTATACTTCACGTCGACAGTCGAAGAAATCAGAGGCGACAAGTTGCCCTCCGTTGCCGAACGGTCGGTAAAGTAATGAATCAGCACATAGGCGTTGCGGTCAAACTCCGGTACCACCTTCTGATAGTAAGGTGTGCCGTCGGCATTTGTGCGCGCCTCCTGCTGTGCCAGCCACGCATTGTTTTCATTGCGCCAGTCCTCATAGTACTCCCACACGTCGCGCACCGGATCGAGCTTGCACGCCGAGAGCACCAGAAGGAACAACGCCAATAAAGGAAATTTTTTCATTAAAATTCTACTTTTGGAGCAGTCTGAGCCGCTTCATCGGCTTGGAACTGCGGTTTCTTTTCAAATCCGAACATTCCGGCAATTATGTTGCCTGGGAATTTCATCACGGAATTGTTGTATTTGTTGACAGCGTTTGTGTAGTCCACACGCGCCGTTGAGATGCGGTTTTCGGTGCCTTCAAGCTGCGTCTGAAGGTCGCGGAAGTTTTCCGTGCCCTTGATATTTGGATACGCCTCCGAAACAGCAAGCAACGACTTCAACGCGCCCGACAGCTCATTTTGCGCCTGCTGGAACTTCTTCAAGTTCTCCTCGGTCAGCTGGTCGGCGGTGATGTTGACCGTTCCCACCTTCGCGCGCGCGTCGGTCACAGCCTGCAACGTGTTTGCCTCATGGGCAGCGGCGCCCTTCACCGTGCTCACCAAGTTTGGCACAAGGTCGGCACGGCGCTGATATGCAGTCTGCACCTTGCCCCAAGCGTTCTCCACCCCGTTGCTGTCAGCAACAAGAGTATTGTACTTAACAGCTGCATAACCGCCGAAAATCAGCAATGGCACAATCAGCACTGCCACTGCCGCAAGCACAATCCACAATGTTTTTATCTTCATAACCGATCTATTGGTTTAGTTATCCTCTTAGAGCAATTTCTTAAGCAACGACTTCATTGTCACCTCCTTGTCAAGGATGCCGGCGATGTCGGCAATGGCAACACGGCTCTGCTCCATCGTGTCGCGGTGACGGATGGTAACGGTGTTGTCCTCAAGAGTCTGATGGTCGACAGTGATACAGTACGGCGTACCGATTGCATCCTGACGGCGGTAGCGTTTGCCGATAGAGTCCTTGCCGTCGTATTGCACCTTGTAGTCGAATTTAAGAGAGTCGATGATTTCCTGAGCCTTTTCTGGAAGTCCGTCCTTGCGCACCAAAGGCATGATAGCGGCCTTAACCGGAGCCAAAGCAGCCGGCAGGTGAAGCACCACGCGGGTCTCTCCGTTCTCGAGTTTCTCCTCCTCGTAAGAAGAAGCATAAACTGAAAGGAACATGCGGTCCACACCGATTGATGTCTCGATTACATAAGGCACGTAGCTCTGGTTGAGCTCCGGATCGAAATATTGAATCTTCTTGCCAGAGAATTTCTCGTGGTTGCTGAGGTCGAAGTTTGTACGCGAGTGGATACCCTCAACCTCCTTGAAGCCAAACGGCATAAGGAACTCGATGTCGGTAGCGGCGTTGGCGTAGTGAGCCAATTTCTCATGGTCGTGGTAGCGATACTTCTCATCGCCAAGACCAAGAGCCTTGTGCCATTTCAAGCGGGTCTCCTTCCATTTCTTGAACCATTCAAGCTCATCGCCTGGACGCACGAAGAACTGCATTTCCATCTGCTCGAACTCACGCATACGGAAGATGAACTGACGCGCAACGATTTCGTTACGGAAAGCCTTGCCAATCTGTGCGATACCAAACGGAATGCGCATACGTCCTGTTTTCTGTACGTTAAGGAAGTTCACGAAGATGCCCTGAGCCGTTTCCGGACGCAGATACACACGCATAGAGCCGTCGGCAGTGCTACCCATCTCTGTCGAGAACATCAAGTTGAACTGACGCACCTCAGTCCAGTTCTTTGTGCCTGAAATCGGGCATACGATGCCGTAGTCAAGGATAATCTGACGCAATTCCTCAAGGTTCATGTCGTTCATAGCCTTGGCATAGCGCTCATGCAGCTCGTTGCGCTTTGCAGTGTGCTCAAGCACGCGCGGGTTTGTCTCACGATAAAGTTTCTCATCAAAACCCTCTCCGAATTTCTTTGCAGCCTTTGCTACTTCCTTGTTGATTTTATCGTCGAATTTTGCGATTTCGTCCTCGATAAGCACATCGGCACGATAGCGTTTCTTAGAGTCGCGGTTGTCGATCAACGGGTCGTTGAACGCATCGACGTGTCCGGAAGCCTTCCAGATTGTCGGGTGCATGAATATAGCTGAGTCAAGACCAACGATATTCTCATTCAACTGCGTCATGGCGTCCCACCAATAGCGCTTGATGTTGTTTTTCAACTCAACGCCATTCTGTCCGTAGTCGTAAACAGCCGACAAACCGTCGTAGATTTCACTTGACGGAAATACAAAACCATACTCTTTGGCGTGAGCCACAATTTTCTTGAACAAATCTTCTTGTGCCATTTTTTATCTTGTTTTTTCTAATAAATTCAATGTTCCGGGGGTCTGCTGACCGCCTTTTCGTTATTTTAAGGTGCAAAGTAAATAAATTTTCTCGATTTTCTTCTTATTTTTGCAGAGGCTTTCCTCTGAAATTGTATTTATTTGGTAAATAACCTACTTTTTTAACGACAAAAACATATTTCCAGAAGCCTAAAAAACTGACCCAACTATGAAAGAAGACGAAATAGACGACATCTCTGAAAAAATCGACGACGCCTCAACCGGCGCCGAGGCTCACTCCACTTATGTGGTTCCGAAAGACAAAAGCAAGCATTTGTCGGGAATGTTCCAAAACTGGTTTCTCGACTATGCGTCATACGTGATTCTGGAACGCGCCGTGCCCCACATCCAGGACGGTCTGAAACCCGTGCAGAGGCGCATCCTGCACACAATGAAGGAACTCGACGACGGCCGCTTCAACAAAGTGGCGAACATCGTGGGAAGCACCATGCAGTATCACCCCCACGGCGACGCCTCAATCGGCGACGCCCTCGTGCAGCTCGGACAGAAGGAACTGCTTGTCGACACGCAAGGAAACTGGGGTAACATTCTCACCGGTGACAGCGCCGCAGCGCCACGTTACATCGAGGCGCGTCTTTCAGAATTCGCCATCGAGACGGTCTACAACCCCAAGACCACCGACTGGACCGTGAGCTACGACGGACGCAAGCCCGAGCCGGTGACGTTGCCGGTGAAATATCCGCTGCTGCTTGCACAGGGTGCGGAGGGAATCGCCGTCGGTCTGTCGTCAAAAATCCTTCCGCACAACTTTGTGGAGATTCTCGACGCTGCGATAGCATATCTGCGCGGCGAGGAGTTTGCCCTGTATCCCGACTTCCCTACCGGAGGTTTCATCGACGTGTCGAAATATAACGACGGCGAGCGCGGAGGGTCAGTACGCGTGCGCGCAAAAATCGAAAAAATCGACAACAAGACATTGGAAATCACCGACGTGCCGTTCGGACGCACTTCGGGAAGCGTCATCGAGACTATCATCAAAGCTCAGGAAAAGGGAAAAATCAAAATAAAACGGGTGGACGACAACACGGCGAAACACGCCGACATCATCGTGCACCTGCTGCCTGGCACGTCGAGCGACCGGACTATCGACGCGCTCTATGCCTTTACAGACTGCGAGGTGAGCATTTCGCCAAACTGCTGCGTGATTTCCGACCGCAAGCCGCATTTTCTGTCGGTGAGCGACGTGCTGCGCCACAGTGTGGACACCACCAAGCACCTGCTGCAACGCGAGCTCGAGATTCAGCGCGGAGAGCTGCGTGAAAGCCTGCTCTACGCCTCGCTCGAGAAAATATTCATCGAGGAGCGCATCTATAAGGACAAGGAGTATGAGCAGAGCAAAAGCGTCGACGAGGCTGTGGCACACATCGACAAGCGTCTGGAGCCTTTCAAGCCATCGTTTGTGCGCGACGTGACACGCGACGACATCCTGAAACTTCTTGAAATCAAGATGAAGCGCATCCTTAAATTCAACGCCGACAGCGCCGACACCTACATCCAGTCGCTGAAAGACCATATCGACGTTATCAACGACAAGCTGACACGGATGGTCGAAGTGACCATCGACTGGTACAAGCATCTGAAAGATAAATACGGCGCCCATTATCCACGACGCACCGTGATACGCAGTTTCGACAATATCGAGGCGACGCGCGTTGCCGAAGCCAATGAGAAATTGTATATCAACCGCGAAGACGGATTCATTGGCACCGGACTGAAGAAAGACGAGTTTGTGTGCAACTGCTCCGACATCGACGATGTGATTATCTTCTACAAGGATGGTAAATACAAAGTGACTAAAGTGGCAGACAAACTTTACGTCGGCAAGAACATACTGTATATCAACGTGTTCAAGCGCAACGACCAGCGCACAATCTACAATCTTGTCTACCAGAACGGCAAGGGTGGCGTGGTCTACATGAAGCGTTTCGCCGTGATAGGCATCACGCGCGACAAGGAATACGACATGACACAAGGCACAAAAGGCACTAAGATATGGTGGTTCTCCGCCAACCCCAACGGCGAGGCTGAGACGCTGCGCGTGACTCTGAAAGAGAAACCACGCCTGAAGGTGCTGCAGTTCGACATAAACTTTGCCGACCTTGCCATCAAGGGCAAGCAGGCGATGGGCAACATGGTGACGAAAAACGAGGTGCACCGCATATCGCTCAAAGAGCGCGGAGTGTCGACGCTCGGCGGCCGCGAGGTGTGGTTCGACCCCGACGTGCTGCGTCTGAACTACGACGGCCGCGGCACATCGCTCGGCGAGTTCAACGCCAACGACAAGATACTGATCGTGCTCAAGAACGGACAATTCTACACATCTTCGTTCGACGCCGGCAACCACTATGAGGACAACATCCTGCTCATCGAGAAATTCGAGGAGAGCAAAGTGTGGACAGCCGTACTCAATGATGCTGACCAGGGCTACCCCTACATCAAGCGTTTCACGTTTGAGGCAGCATCGAAGAAGCAAAGCTTCATCGGCGACAACCCCGACTCTTCACTGATTACGCTGTCCGACAAGCGATACCCGCGCTTCCGCGTGACCTTCGGCGGTGCCGACGAATTCCGCGAGCCTCTCATAATCGACGCTGAAGAATTTATCGGCGCCAAGAGCTTCAAAGCCAAAGGCAAACGCGTCACAAACTTCAACATGGACAGCATCAAGGAAATTGAGCCGCGCGAGATGCCGGAGGAAGAACTTGAAGCTCCGGCTGTCGATATCGATGTGGACAGCGTGGACGGCGACGACGTTATCAACCAGAACGACGTGCGCGATGAATTGACCGGACAACAACGATTGTTTGACGACGAAACCGAGGAATGATGCGCCTGAGACTGTCGATATTGGCAACGCTGCTTGCCGCTGCGATATGCGGACAGGCGGAGCCGCAGGATTCCACCGTTCTGCGTCCAGCCACAGTGACTGTGGCAATCGACGCAGGCGCGACACACAGCCTCGACACGTATCTCAGCCCGCTGTTCTACGACGGAATGCATCTGCGCATAGGATTTGAGAGGCAACGCGCATCTCGCTTCAACCCGGAGCGGTGGACAAACAAAATTGAGGCGGGTTTCACCTACGACCATCCGTCGAACCCCGCCGGCAACAACTCGCTCCACACCATCATCGCAGATGTGGATTTCGCCATGCTGCACCGATGGCGCGTGGCGCAGGGGCTTACGCTGCATGCCGGCGCCGGCATCGGCTTCCGCGGAGGCGTGACCTACAATCCCCGCAATTCCAACAATGTGTGCTCGCCGCTGATACGCCTCTATGCCGGAGCAAGCGGCATGGCGGCTTACCGCTTCAATGCCGGCAGGCTTCCTATGACGGTGCGCTGGCAGGCGACGCTGCCGGTGGTTGGAGGTTTCTTTCTTCCCGACTACGACCAATCGTTCTATGAGATGTATCTCGGCAACTATCGCAACACCATTAATTTCGGGTTCTGGCACAACCGCTTCGATATGGACAACACCGTATGCCTCGACTTCCATTTCGGCACGTCGTCGCTACGCCTGGGATACCGCAATGAGTTTACGACGGTTTGGGAAAACAACATCAGCCAACGCCGCGCCACACATAGCCTCGTGGTGGGAATTCAATGGGAATCGCTGCGGATTGACACGCGCCGAGCAATGCCTAAACGTGCAAAAATAATATCAGCAACTTATTGAATATGAAAACTGTCTGCTTAAACATATTGGTTATGCTGCTGTCGATTGCAAGCCTCACGGCATGCCACGACGAGCCCCAGTTTGCCGACACGCCGACAGGCAATTTCGAGGCGCTGTGGTCGGCTCTCGACCGCCATTACTGCTTCTTTCAATACAAAAACGTAGACTGGCAGGAGGTGCACGACCGATATGCCGCAAAAATCAGCAACAGCATGACCTCTGAAGAGCTTTTCCGCGTATGCTCCGAGATGCTTAAAGAACTTAAAGACGGACACACCAACCTGTCGTCATCATTCGACACGTCGCGCTACTGGATTTGGGAGCAATTCCCGCAAAACTACGACGAGCGGCTTGTGGAGGAACACTATCTGCACTTTGACTACCGACGCACAAGCGGAATCTCATACCGCATCCTCGACAACAATTATGCCTATATGCGCTACCCGTCGTTCTCCTACAGCATCGGCGAAGGCAACCTTGACAACGTGCTGGCAACGCTCGCCCTTGCCGACGGTCTGATCATCGACGTGCGCGACAACGGAGGAGGCATCATCACCAATGCTGAGACTCTCGTGGCGCGGTTCATCGACAAGCGCATTCTCGCAGGATACATCTCGCACAAGACCGGCTCCGGACACGACGATTTCTCAGAGCCATACGCTTACTACATCGACCCGGCAAAAGGCAGGGTGCATTGGACCGGAAAGCCGATAGCCGTGCTTACAAACCGTTCAACCTACAGCGCCGCAAACAATTTCGTGTCGATAATGAAGAGTCTGCCCAACGTGGTTGTGGTGGGCGATGCCACAGGTGGCGGATGCGGAATGCCGTTCACGTCGGAACTGCCTAACGGCTGGAGCGTGCGGTTCAGCGCGGCGCCTATCTACGACGCCGACCGACAGCTCACGGAGTTTGGCGTGCAGCCGACCGACGGCTGTCAGACAGACATGACCGATGCCGACCGTCAACGAGGCGTGGACACCATCATCGAGCGTGCGTTCGAAGCTCTGACCGACATGCAACGATAATCGTCAGCGTATATAAGGCTTGAAATTGTCGAGGAGCGAAAGCTCGTCGACGTGGCATGCCAACGACTCCGCCACGGCTGTCAGCTGCCCGGCAGTCAGCGCGCTTGTCTGCCCACCGTCGTTGACGGCAAGGCGATGGCTGGATGCGGCAGGCTCTCCCGACACCGCCGCATCCACCAACTCTTTTAAAATCTTGGCAAACGCCTCGTCGGGACACGCTCCCTCTCCCCTTTCGGCAGTGTCGCCACTACGCACAAAATAGTATGCCCTTCCTCGATTGCCGCCGCGCTCAATACGCGTGCGTACATATAATTTAGGACTGACCGTCAAATCAAATTCCAACGATGTCAGACCCTCTTTTTTCAATATTTCAAGTATTTTGTCCATTTCTTACAATTTCAACCGAAATATCGCACTTTTTTTCTTTTCTTGCAAATATCTTCCGCCAATACGCAAACGCCCATATAAATCACAACAATTAACACAAGACAGTTGCTTTTTAACGCGTGGTTGACTATCTTTGTGAAATCATCAACAAGGACAAAACCTCAACGACAATGCAATCAATACTTATAGTAGAAGACGATATTACTTTTTCAACGATGCTGCGCACATGGCTCGGGAAAAAGGGTTTTCAAGCAGAGACAGCAGGCAGCGTGACTGCCGCCAAACGACTGCTTGAAAAGACTGCGTTCGACTTGATTTTGTCCGACCTCCGCCTGCCCGACGATGACGGCATCACACTGCTGCCATGGAAAAAGGAGCAAGGCATCGACGCCCCGCTAATCATCATGACAAGCTACGCCGACATCCAGAATGCAGTGCTTGCAATGAAGGAAGGCGCGAGCGACTATGTGTCGAAGCCCATAAAGCCCGACCTGCTGCTGCAAAAAATAAACGATGCCTTGGCTAACGGCACAACCGCCGACAACGACGTGGCTGAAAAACCGGCCACAGACAGCGCCGACGACTCCGACCCCGATTTTCTTGAGGGCGAGAGCGAGGCGGCACGAAAACTGTACAGCATGGTGTCGCTGGTGGCTCCCACCCAGATGTCGGTGCTTATCAACGGCGCGAGCGGCACAGGCAAGGAATATGTAGCCCACCGCATCCACCGTCAGAGCAAGAGGGCGGACAAGCCGTTTGTTGCCATCGACTGCGGTTCAATACCCAAAGAGCTTGCCGCATCTGAATTTTTCGGCCATGTGAAAGGCTCGTTCACCGGCGCGCTTGCCGACAAGACAGGTGCCTTTGTGGAAGCTAACGGCGGAACACTGTTTCTTGACGAGGTGGGCAACCTAAGTTACGAGGTGCAGGTGCAGTTGCTGCGTGCGCTTCAGGAGCGCAAGGTGCGTCCTGTAGGCGCCACCAAGGAAATCGATGTCGACGTGCGTCTTGTCACCGCCACCAACGAAGACCTTCAGGCTGCAATAGCCAAAGGCACATTCCGCGAGGATCTGTACCACCGCCTGAACGAGTTCACGCTGCAGATGCCGGCACTCCACGAGCGTGGCGGCGACATACTGCTCTTCGCCAACTTCTTCCTACGCCAAGCCAACCGCGAGCTTGACCGCAACGTGGAGGGTTTCGACGCTGAATCGCAGCGCATACTGATGGACTACGCATGGCCGGGCAACCTGAGGCAGTTGAAAAACCTCGTGAAACGCGCCACTCTGCTTGCCGCCGACACATTGATTCATCCTCGGGATTTTGCCGACGGTCTTACCCCGGCGTCAGCACCTGCCGACGAGGCGGCTCCGCAAGCACAGGCTCCGGCATCGCTGCATCTGCGCAACAGCGACGAGGAGCGGGAGCGCATCATCGAGGCCCTGCAACAGACAAAATACAACAAGAGCAAGGCGGCTCAACTGCTTGGAGTGGACCGCAAAACGCTCTACAACAAGATAAAGCAATACGGACTTTGACATATTCTGCCACACAAAGTGAGGATTTACGACACCTCATCGTGTGGAAAAATTCCCCACTTTGAGAAATAGATTACGCAAAGGTTCGTTTATAACATATTGATTACAAACAATTTTGAGGCGCATCGGCGCATTGGCACAATTGTTGTCGCTTCAAAACATGGAGATAACGCACTTCGGCACCCTTGAAACGTTGCCTCTAAAAAGGAGACAGCATTTCAAGAAATGACTCATTAGTTTTGTGTGATAGTTCGTTTTTTTCATCGGCGGAGATGCCGACGCATAAGTTATAATTCCCTACGGTGTTGAAAGTGTGATTAGTTATTCAAGAGGCCATTTCCGCGACGGAAACGGTCTCTTTTTTAATGCTTCGCCACCTTGTCGGCATTGCGCGCCACAAAGTCCTTCCACGAAGAATAAGATTTCTGCGCTACAGGCCGCTGCGACTCGTAGAAATGACACAACGCCACGCCAAGAGCGTCGGTGGCGTCGAGATGCGGGTCGATTGCCTCACGCGGAATGTTGAGAATGCGGCGCAACATCTCAGCCACCTGCTCCTTCGAGGCAGCGCCGTTGCCCGTAATCGCCTGTTTCACCTTCAGCGGCGCATATTCGGCAATCGGAATGTCCTTAACCAAGGCGGCAGCCATAGCCACCCCCTGCGCGCGTCCGAGTTTGAGCATCGACTGCACATTCTTGCCATAGAACGGTGCCTCAAGCGCCATCTCGTCAGGCAGATACTGCTCTACCAAGCCCGTGACACGCTCGGCGATGCGGCGCAGACGCATATAGCGGTCGTCAAACTTGCTGAGCATAATCACGCCCATGGCAATCAGCTCCGGCTTGCGCTGGCGCACGCCGAGAATGCCATACCCCATCACGTTTGTGCCAGGGTCTATGCCAATGATAATCTTGTCCCAGTCAGCCTGTCTTTCCATCTACAAATCCACCTCCTCAAGAAGCGTTGAGAAACCAGCCACCTGATGTCCGAAGCGTTTTGCCATCTCCTCAACAAGGTCGTCGCCCACCTCCTCATACCACGCACGAAGCGTGTCGACATCGCTGGCGCGGAACTGCAACGAATAGTTGCGCCCGTCGCTCTCCTCGGCGTTGAGCACAAGCGTAAGCCGCGGCTCCGACAACCGCCCGTCGACGGTGGCTCTGGGAATATACTCCGCGCGGAGCCATTCAAGAAAGCGCTCCACGGCATCATTATGAGCATGGAAAGTCGTATTGTATACTATCATCTTTGTCGATTAAAAGTTAAACGAAGCCGTAATGCCGAAATGCTCGCCGTCGCTCACGGGAGCCATGGCAAGATTATGCTTTTTGGCAAACGGACGGGTAAAAATATAACTGCTGCCGGCACCTATCGCCGCGCCAGTCACCACATCCCACCAATCGTGCTTCTTGGCATAGGTGCGGCTCCAGCCCACATAGGTGGCAAGCACATAGGCAGGCACGCCAAACTTCCAGCCGTAGCGGCGCTGCACAAATGCGGCGTTGGCAAACATCACCGCCGTGTGGGCCGACGGAAATGCGTGGTTGTCACTGCGGTCGGGGCGCATCTTGTGCACCGTATACTTCAACAGATACGACGCTCCGAGAGTGGTGGCCGTTGAAAACGCAGCCTGCTTCAAACCCTGCCAGTCGCGCTCCACAATCACAGCCGTCAGCGTAGCCAGCGGCATAGCCACAAGCAAAGCATCGCCGGTGCGCTTCACCGCCTGGCGGGTGCTGTTGATTTCCACAACCTCCTGCGCGCGGCAACCCATAGCCGCGGCGGCAATAGCCAATATAATCACAAATACACGTTTCATAGCAAGTCAATCAATTTAGGAACAAACACAATCAGTCCGACCACAAAAGCCGCCACAGCCGTCAGCAACACGCCCCCGGCAGCAAGATCCTTGGTGCGGCGCACCGCCTCGTCGTAGCCCGGTGACACACGGTCGGAAAGCGCCTCTATCGCCGAGTTAAACGCCTCAGCGGCAAGCACAGCCCCGATGCACATAGCCACAGCCACCCATTCCAACGCCGACAAACCAAGCCACAGACCGAGCGTCACCGCCGTCACCGCCGCCGCAGAATGAATCCACGCATTATGCTCCCCCCGCAGCAGCATAACGATGCCACGAAAAGCATATACAAAACTTTTAGCCCTCTTGCGCCAACTGAATTGTTTCTCTTTCATATTGCAAAGATAGTGCAAGGTGAGTGGAAAGAAAAGAGCTTGCTCAATTTTCTTTCCCGAACCGCAGCCTATCTTATCAAAAGATAGTGCAAGGTGAGTGTAAAGAAAAGAGCTTGCTCAATTTTCTTTTCCGAATCGCAGCCTATCTCGTAGAGTCCATCAGCAAGTGCATAATTAGCGAAAGAACTTGAAGAATCTATCTTTTGGCGTGTCAAAGTCAATTTTTCCCTTGGTCTACGGTTGAGCTTCTTCTGAATTTCCATAATTCTTCTGTCTGAGAAGTCGGCAAAATTGGCTTTCTTCGGGATGTACTTCCAGATAAGCTTGTTGGCGTTCTCAATTGCGCCCTTCTTCCAAGAGCAGTAGAAGTCGGCGAAATATACCTTCCCACGCTCTTTCACAGAGGATTCAAGGGCGGCGCAAATGCGGTGCTGCTGCAAGGCAACAGAATCTGATTCTGCCACGTGGCGCGACGCATGCAACAGTGCTTTTGCCGAGGCTAAAGCCTCGTTAAGTTTCGTGAAGATTTTTTGCACATTGGTTGAAAGTTTAAGTCAAGTTTTTATACCTCGTTAACAATTTTTATTGGTAATTTTGTAGTCAGAAAAAAATACAAAATCAATACTGATTATGACTCTATTTGAACGACTTACCCAACAAGCCAAAGCAAACAAACAACGCATCGTCCTCGCCGAAGGTGCGGAAAAACGAACGCTTACCGCTGCCGACCATCTTATCGCCGACGGCATCTGCGACATCACTCTAATCGGCAATCCCGCTGAAATCAAACAACTTGCAGCGGAATTGAGTCTAAAAAACATTGAGCATGCCACAATCGTCGACCCTGCCGACGAGGCGTTTACTGAGAAATATGCGCAACTCTACTATGAGCTGCGCAAAGCCAAGGGCATGACGCTCGAGGGCGCGCACAAACAGGTGCACAACCCGCTCTATCTGGGCTGTCTGCTCATCAAGAACGGCGATGCCGACGGTCAGGTCTCTGGTGCGTTGAGCACCACAGGCGACGTGCTTCGTGCCGCTTTCCAGATTATCAAGCCCAAGAAAGGCATCAGCGTTGTTTCCGGCGCGTTCCTTATGCTGCTTCCCGAAGGTTCTCCTTACGGGACTGACGGCATGATGGTGTTTGCCGACTGCGCCGTAGTGCCTAATCCTACGGCTCCGGAATTGGCACAGATCGCCGTATCGGCGGCAGAGACAGCCAAGGTGCTCGGCGGCTTTGATCCACGTGTTGCCATCCTCAGCTTCTCAACCAAAGGCAGCGCAAAGCATGAGATGGTCGACAAAGTTATCGAGGCTACAAAGATTGCCAAAGAAATGGCTCCGGAACTGGCTCTCGACGGCGAACTTCAAGCCGATGCAGCCATCGTGCCTTCAGTGGGCAAGAGCAAGGCTCCGCAAAGCGACATCGCCGGCACTGCCAACGTGCTTGTGTTCCCGTCGCTCGAAGTGGGCAACATCACCTACAAACTCGTGCAGCGACTCAGCGGTGCACAGGCAGTGGGTCCTATCCTGCAAGGCTTGGCAAAGCCGGTCAACGACCTGTCGCGCGGATGCTCTTGGGAAGACATCTATAAAACTGTTATCATCACTTGCAACCAAAGCATAATAGCAAATCAAAAATAATGAAAATCCTCGTACTCAACTGCGGAAGTTCATCGGTGAAATACAAGCTGATTGAACTCGACGACAACGCGCAAAACGTCCTCGCCGAGGGCGGCGTGGAAAAAGTGGGTCTGCCCGACTCTTTCCTGAAATTCAAATACAACGGCGAAAAGGTGACAATCACCACGTCTATGCCAAACCATAATGTGGCTATCCGCATCATCCTCGACAATCTGACAAGCGCTAAATATGGCTGCATCAAGGATTTCGGAGAAATCGACGCCGTAGGCCACCGCGTGGTGCACGGAGGCGAGAAATTCAATTCGAGCGTGCTCATCACCGACGAGGTTATCGCCAAGGTGAAGGAATGCTACGACTTGGCTCCGCTCCACAACCCAGCCAACATAGTGGGCATCGAGGCTATCAGCGAGATTATGCCCGACGTGCCACAGGTGGGTGTGTTCGACACTGCTTTTCACCAGACAATGCCTGCCCGCGCATATATGTACGCTCTCCCGTATGAGGTATATGAGAAATACGGAGTGCGCCGCTATGGCTTCCACGGCACAAGCCACCGCTACGTGGCACGCCGTTCATGCGAATTTTTAGGATTGCCTTACGAGCAGCAGCGCATCATCACCTGCCACATCGGCAACGGTGGCTCAATAACCGCCGTAAAAGACGGCAAGTCAATCGACACTTCGATGGGTTTGACTCCGGTAGAAGGCTTGATGATGGGCACCCGCTGCGGAGATGTCGACCCTGCTGCCCTGCTCTACATCCAGGAGAAAGAGCATCTCGACAATGCCGGAATGCAGAAACTCATCAACAAGCAGAGCGGTCTGACCGGCATCTCTGGCATCTCTTCCGACATGCGCGACATCGATGCTGCCATTGCCGCCGGCAACGAGCGTGCGCGACTGGCTCTCGACATGTACAGATACCGCATCGTTAAATATATTGGTGCATACACAGCGGCGCTTGGCGGTGTCGACGTGATTGTGTTTACAGCCGGTGTGGGCGAAAACCAGATTCAGCTGCGCGAGAGCGTATGCAAGCAACTGGGATTTCTCGGCATCGATTTCGACCCAGAGCGCAACAACTGCCGTGGCGAGGAGGTTGAAATCACACGTCCCGGCTCGAAGGTGCGCGTAGTTGTCATCCCGACCGATGAGGAATATATGATTGCCTGCGACACGAAATCGATTGTCGAAGGCGCGAAGAAATAGAAAAAGCTATCAATGTGCTGCATCATTGTCCCGCTTTGCGTAAAGCAGGCTTTGATGCAGCTTTTTTCTCAAACAAAATGGTCAGAAAGTTAACTTTCGGCATCTTCATGATGCTCTTTGGCAAAATCATTCTCGGATTTGTGCTGCTGTCGGTGGTCAGCGTAGCCATCTACCGATGGGCGCCTGTCAGATACACGCCTCTGATGGCGATACGCAGCGTTGAGCAGATGCTCGACGGACGTAAGGTGCGCTGCGAGCATAAATGGGTGCCGCTCGACGAGATGTCGCGACACATGCCGATGGCTGTAATCGCCTCTGAAGACAACCGCTTCGCCTCTCACCACGGATTCGATTTCGTGGAAATCAAGAAAGCCGTGCGCGAGGCTGAAAATGGAGGCCGTCACCGCGGTGCAAGCACGATAAGCCAGCAGACGGCTAAAAACGTGTTTCTATGGCCGTCGTCATCGTGGGTGAGAAAAGGCTTCGAGGCTTATTTCACTGTGCTTATAGAGGCTCTGTGGAGCAAGGAGCGCATCATGGAGGTGTATCTGAACTCTATCGAGACCGGCGACGGACTCTACGGTGTGGAGGCTGTGGCTGAACAAAACTTCAACACCACCGCCGACCAGCTGACCGCCCGCCAATGCGCACTCATCGCCGCCACTTTGCCCAATCCGCTGCGATTCGACTCCGCCAATCCTTCGTCATACATGAAGAAGCGCCGCTCGCAGATTCTGAGGCTTATGCGCCTCGTTCCGAAGTTTCCTCCGGAGGAAGACTGACAACAGGCAACAAAAAAACGGGAAGCTTGGCGGCTTCCCGTTTTTTTTGTCAACTGCAGAACAGCAATCACTATTCCACAACAATCTCTTTTGTCACTCTCGCACCGCGTTTCACGATTACCACAGTTCCAGGCTGCGGTTTTGCAATCCGCATGCCCTGCAGGTTGTAATAGACAGGCGCAACATCGGCGTCGTCGACAGTCAAATCATATACGCCAGCGTCGTTGAAATGCTTGTAGCGCGTCTTCATCGACGGGATTTCAAGACGATAGGCAGTGTCTTTCTTTCCGCCCGACAGATTGAGGCGCAACGAATTGAAACGTATCGGGAAAATGCCCACATTGTCGACATCGGCAATTTGCGCAAAGTCAACCGTATAATCTTGAGCGTCGCCCGACTCAAATCCCGACAGATTAGCCGACACATTGCTGCCGTCGGCAAGCGTGAACGACACCACCGAGTTCTTGACAGCCACACCTCCAGTCAGTTTCATAGTAAGCCGCAGTTCGTCAGGAAGGCTGTAGAGAAGCGTCGGCTGAACAGGGACAAGCGTAAGGTTTGGCGCACGAGTGCCCGACAGAGCGAAGTCGACTGCCAGACCGCCTCCGGCGAGCGCAGTTATCGCCGCATCATCCTTCACATTGTAACTCTCAATTTTCCAAGCCTCCGGATTCGATGCGTCTTCAATAGACATCAGTTCCGCCGTAGGGCACTGCACCGTAACGCCGACAGTGCACGTAATGCCATCCTTGACACCCGTCAGCGTCGCCGTTCCGTTTTTCAATCCCTTAGCCACGCCGTCGGCAACAGTCACTACCGATGCGTCGCTTGATGTCCAGTCAAGCGCACGCGGCTCGACAGCCATCTCCTTGCCTCCGACAATAGCGTTCAAGCCAATCTTCCATTCACGGCAGTTGTCGAGAACCACTTCCGGATAAGCCGCCTTGACATCGTCGGCAGCGACAATCGCCACCGTCACCTCCGCTTTTACTGCTCCCAGCGAAGCTGTAAGCACATGCGAGCCGCTGCCGGTGGCATAGAGAGTGGATCCGTCTGCCACAATCTCGCCAAGCGCGCCGTCGCAGGAAAGCGTGACGCCTTCAACATCCATATCGATGAGTTTGCCATATTTGTTATAGCCGTAGAAAACCGGACGATAAGAGCCATACCGAGGCATCCGCACCGCATAGTCGGCAAAACGTATCTCAGCCACTTCCTCATCGTCTGGAGCGTGGAGCACCGCAAAGATGCCGTTGCCCACCGCACGTTCTGGCGACACGCACGGACGGTTGATTGTGCCTTCCATCGCGTCCCACATCAATGTAGAGCCGCCGCCGTCGAAATCAAGAGCGTCGTAGCATCCGTATGAGCGCATAAGGTCGGCACCCTGCGGATAGGTAGTGCCGCTGCTGATGGTGCTGCGTCCGTCGATGGCGCAAATCACGAGCATCGTGCGCTCCTTGTCATAGCCAATCAGCGTGCGTGGATTGAACGCGTCGCGAGGATTGATCCATCGGTTCGCCTCCATCACCGTCTCGCCTTCGCGAAGGATTTTGACATCGCCGCCTATAATCTCCTGCACGCCCTCGGGCTTGAGATTGCCATACGACGGCAACGACAGCGAATAGTTGACAGTAATTTCATCACCCAGTTTCAAAGACCGCAGCTTCTCGATGTTTGCCGTAGCAGCCTTATCGGCCGAGATGACTATTCCGTCGGCAGGTATCGCCATATTTCCACCGTCGTAAGCCGCCTGGCTCACCACCATTTTCAGATTCTTGTTCAATGCCCAAGTTTCGCCAGGAGCGAGCGTGAAAGCCACTTCCACGCCTCCTGCCGCCGTCTTGGTGTATTTTCCCATATAAGAGTTGTAGACCACCGTTTCTCCGTCAAGCCGATGGAAATTAGCATTTGAAATCGGCATCTCCACGCCGCCTATCGACGCGCTGTACGACAGGTCGGTGGCATCGATGCGCATATATCCGTCCTTGTCGATTATAAAAGCGTTCTCACGGCTCACCCTGTCGATAACGTCGGGCGACATCAGTTTTCCCCGGCTTGCGCTCGACATGTTTGGATAGCCCACGATGCCGTATTGCGAATACGGTCCGCCGAAACTTCCGGTGATGAAAAAGTCGCCGTTCACACCCGTAAGATAGCGTTCGCCCTCCACTGAGTGACGCCGTCCCATCGAAGTAACCGTTTCGGCGTTAAGACAGGAGTCGTTGCCAATCTCCACCTTGAATTTCACATTTTCTGCCTCGCGGAGCATTGTTTTTATCACAAACGCCTGAATGCGCGTGTTTCCTGTGGTCGAGCGGTATTCAAGCGCGGTGCGTGTCATGCCCGGACCGCATTTGTAATGACGCAGCGTGTCGACGGTAAACGTCTCGCCCTGCAGGTCGACAGTGGATGGGGTTGAAAAAGCCGATGCCGAAGCGACAAGCGTAAAGCAAACGGCTGCAATTGGTTTAAATAATTTCATAATAGTTATATGTCTGGTTTGTTCTTACTTGATACAAAAGTACGTGATTTTTCCGAAAACCGCACAATTTTCACACCCAATAAAAATGCAAAAGCGGGGCATCCCTTCAAAAGAGATTACCCCGCCTTGTGTCTGTTGCCCATAGGCACAAAGCCTACAGCTCGTAGTCAACGCAGGCGCGCATATCCTTATGCTCACCGAGCAGCCCTGCCGCAGCCACATGCGCCGGATGCTTGGCATAGACCTCCACATCCGCCATTTTGTCGACAACTGCGGTGAGAACCACGTCCCACGTTTCTGCCGGATTCTGATTGAGCCCCACCTCTATCGAGCGGAGCACGTCGATTTTCTCAGGAAGCGCCTCCAGGGCGGCCTTGAACTGAGAAGCCACGGCGCGGCGTTCTTCAGCCGTGCCTTTGAGTTTGAACATTACGATATGCTTTACCATCGTTGTATATATTTATTTGGTGTTGTACATTCTTTCACGTGTAGCCTGCACTTTCTCGTCGGTGAGATAGTCGTCGAAGTCCATAATCTTGTCGATGATTCCGTTTGGCGTCAACTCAATCACACGGTTGCAGACCGTCTGTATGAACTCGTGGTCATGGCTCGACATCAGGATGTTGCCCTTGAATGCCTGCAGCGTGTTGTTGAACGCCTGGATCGACTCAAGGTCGAGATGGTTTGTCGGAGAGTCGAGCACAAGAGTGTTTGCGTCGGTCATCATCATCTTGGCAATCATACAGCGCATCTTCTCGCCACCGGAGAGCACAGATGCCTTTTTCAGCACCTCCTCGCCCGAGAACAGCATTTTTCCGAGGAATCCTTTCAGATAGATTTCGCTCGAGTCGTTGCTGTACTGGCACAACCAGTCGACAAGGTTCAAGTCAGTGTTGAAGAACGAGGTGTTGTCGAGCGGCAGATAAGCCGTAGTGATTGTCTGTCCCCAGTCGTAAGTGCCGGCGTCGGCCTTGCGGTTGCCGTTGATGATTTCAAACAAAGCGGTCATGGCGCGCGGGTCGTGGCTAAGGAACACCACCTTGTCGTTTTTCTCAATCTGGAAGTTTACGTCGTCGAAGAGCAAGTCGCCGTCTTGAGTGGCTTTCAAGCCCTTCACCTCAAGAATCTTGTTGCCCGGCTCACGGTTGGGCGTGAAAATGATTCCCGGATAGCGGCGCGACGATGGCTGGATTTCCTCTACATTGAGTTTCTCGAGCATCTTCTTGCGGCTTGTAGTCTGCTTCGACTTAGCCACATTGGCGCTGAATCGCTGGATGAACTCCATAAGCTCCTTGCGTTTTTCCTCTGCCTTCTTGTTGGCTTGCTGCTGCTGGCGGAGAGCCAGCTGGCTCGACTGATACCAGAAACTGTAGTTGCCGGCAAACAGCGTTATCTTGTTGTAGTCGATGTCGAGGGTGTGGGTCGACACGGCGTCGAGGAAGTGACGGTCGTGGCTCACAACGAGCACCGTGTTCTCGCAGTTTGACAGATAGTTCTCAAGCCAAGCCACGGTCTCAAGGTCAAGGTCGTTGGTAGGCTCGTCGAGAAGCAGGTTGTCGGGATTTCCGAAAAGCGCCTTCGCCAGAAGCACGCGCACTTTCTCCTTACCGCTGAGGTCCTTCATCAGCATGTAGTGCTTGTCTTCCTTGATGCCCAGACCGCTGAGCAATGCGGCAGCGTCGCTCTCTGCGTTCCAGCCGTCGAGCTCGGCAAACTTCTCCTCCAGCTCAGAGGCGCGGATGCCGTCGGCATCGCTGAAGTCTTCCTTTGCATAGAGGGCGTCTTTCTCTTTCATGATAGCCCAAAGCACGGTGTGTCCTTGCAGCACGGTGTCCATCACCGAAAATTCATCAAACTCAAAGTGGTCCTGGCTCAACACCGACATGCGCTCGCCCGGTCCCTGCTGAATCATGCCGTGGGTCGGCGTCAACTGACCTGAGAGGATGCGCATCAACGTACTCTTTCCGGCGCCGTTTGCGCCGATAATTCCATAGCAGTTTCCTTGCGTGAATTTCAGATTCACATCCTGAAAAAGCACACGCTTGCCAAACTGCATTCCTAAATTGCTTACAGCTATCATAATTTACCTAATATATACCTACTTGAATCAGGGTGCAAAGGTACGAATTTTATGCGACATCGGCAAATCGCATTTTTCCACAGCCGTTGCTGTCCAAAAGAAAGGGCGGCCCGCCGGGGTCGCCCTTTCAATATCAATTATTTGCTAAATTACCAACCTGGGTTTTGCTCATATTTAGGATTTTTAGCCTTAACGAGCATAAGTTCCTTTGACGGGATTGGGAAACGATCGTACTTCGCAGAGTAAACACGATACTGGTCACCGAAAAGCTTGTGGATTGGATCCATATAACCATCATTGTTGGTCGGGAATTCCACAGTAGCGTTCTTCAAGTTGGCACCTTGACGGATTTCAGGATATTTCTGAGTGTCAAGGAGGCTAAGTTTGTTCCAACGCACGAGATCCCAATAGCGGATATCATTGTCAAGCATCAACTCACAACGACGGCAACGGCGAATCTCATTAATGAGACTATTGTCTGTCATCTTTACTTTAAGTTTCGGATCGTCGAGAGACTGCATCTTCGCTAAAGTCATATCAACACCGGCACGGTCGTAGAGCTTCTTGATTGATTTTTCGAAATCAGCTGGTTCAAACTGTCCGAGTTCAGCCTTTGCTTCAGCATAATCAAGATAAATTTCGGCGAGCCAGTAAATCGGGCAATCGTTGTAGTTCTTGTTAGCTGTCGTAGCATCCGACTGAGAGTGAGTTACACCATCATTATACTTCTTGATACCATAGCCGGTAGTAGATGTCATTTGAGAAGTGTTGCCCTCACCATAAGGGAAGTCCTGATACATCACGTGGTCGTAAGTAATGGCAGAGAGACGCTTGTCGCGAATGGCAAGAACGTTTGCAATACTCAAGCCCTTTGCATCCATAACACCGATATCGTCTACGCCAGGTTTAGGCAGTTCACCAGTGAGGAGAAGGAAGCTGTCGAATGCATCTTTAGAGATACCGGAAATAGGCGTAGAACCGCTTGTCCAGTCAACCACAGAATGCATTAATACACCCTGCTGATAGCACTTTGCAAGGATAACCTCTGGATTTGATGCAAGTGCACCATTATGAGAGTTATAGAGCATTTTATAGTCACCAAGAGCATATTCTGCGTTATTCATAATAGCTTCACAAGCATCGACAGTCTCTTTGAGGTAAGTAGTAGCACGGGCTGTGTTCTGAGCCACATACTTGCTGTAAGTACCTTCGAAGAGGCAGATTTCAGCCTTCATCGCGTTGGCAAGGTCCTTGCTGAAATAAGTCTTGCTTGACTGAGTCGCAATATTCTTGACAGCATAGTTCAAGTCCTCCAAAGCGAAGTCCATAACATCATTGCGATTAGTACGAGAGCTGTAGAGTGTTTCTGTTTGGTCAACGTCAACAACATCCTCCACCAAAGGAACGTCGCCATAGGCACGTACAAGGAGATAATAGTTGTAGGCACGGAACAAACGAGCCACAGCAAGATATTGAGCCTTGTCCGCCTCAATCATCGAGCTTCCTGTCACACCTTTAATAATAAGGCTGGCACGACGAATTTCTGTATATGGATCATTCCAAGAAGAAGACGATGTCGTCACGCTGCTTACACGCCAATCACGGAATACACCACCAACTGCACCAGACTGGTCATCGGAACAAGTCGTAAAATAATAGTTTCCTTGACCTGTACCATTACCATATCCTGTGAATGTTTCGTAGAAATAGTTCAGCTGGTTCTCAACATTTGTAGGATTTGCCCAAAATGCCGCGTTGACCGTCTGCTGAGACATCGGATCGCGATTGTCGTTAAGAAAATCTTCGCAAGAAGTCAGTGAAGCACCAAGGATTGCGAGCGACCCTAATATAATTATTGATCTTTTCATTGCTTTCGATTTAACAAATTAGAATGTTACTTGAATACCAAATGAGTAAGAACGCTGCATAGGAACTGTACGTCCGAAAGCTGCATAGCCGTCATCAACACCTGCACGTGCAGAAGAGCTGTAGCTCTGGTTGATTTCCGGGTCCATATGATACTTCTTAGCACCATTGTAAAGGAAGAAGAGGTTCTCGCCGCTGAAATAGATGCGAGCCTTCTCGATGTAGCATTTTCTTGTGAGGTTCTGAGGGATTGTGTAACCCAAAGTCAAGTTCTTAACACGGAGATAGGCCATGTTGATAAGATACTTAGACTGTGGATAGAAGTTGTAGCAACCACGACCGATGTTAGATATCTTTCCTGTGCCACTTCCACCAGAGAACATATTAGGATAGTCGTTGTCCTGATTAATCTCCCAATCAGTGATGTTGCCGGCAGCATCTACGATGTAGCTGTTGTGGTTGAGCTGGTGAGTGTAGACACCGAGGTTAGACTGAGTTTGTGGCAAGAAGAGAGAACCTGTTGACCACATCTTGCGCTGACCTACGCCCTGGAAGAAGATATCGAGATCGAAGCCCTTCCAAGCTGCGCCCAAACGGAGAGAGTATTCGAATCGAGGAAGCGCGTTGCCGATAACCTTGAGGTCGCCATGGTCGTCAACCGTACCCTTACCGCCATCAATCTTGCCATCACCATTAAGATCCTTGAACTTAACATCACCAGGGCCATAAACGAATGAACCTGACTGCAGACCTGTCTGGTCAGCTACGCCCTGAGCATAAATCCAAGAGCCGTCAGCGTTCTTGCCTGTGAAGTCTGACTTCTCGAAGTAACGGTCTGTCTCGAAGCCCCAGATATCACCATAATACTGACCCTCTGTGTAGTTTGAGTTCGATGGGTTGTAAGTGTAGATAGTTCCAGCTGGATTGTTCCATTTCTGAATCTTGGTTCGTGCATCAGAGAGGTTGAACATCGCATAGAAGTTCACGTCTCCAAATCTGTGGTTGTAACCCAAAGAGAGTTCCCATCCGCGTGTACGGAGCGTTCCGTTGTTAGAGTACGGTGCTGTTGTACCAAGCACTGCCGGAAGTTCCTGAGCCGGGCCGAGCATATCCTTCGTATCGCGCTGATACCAGTCGAAACCGAAGTTCAAATCACCCTTAAGGAAACTGAGGTCAAGACCAATGTCTGTCGTTTCAACTCGTTCCCAAGTAAGAGAAGAAGGAACGATAGACGGCATCAGATATTCAGTAATCTTCTGTCCATTCTGAATCCAGTTAACGTAGCTCTGTGAACGCTGGTCAACAGTCGAAAGGAACATATAGCTGCCGACAGCCTCGTTACCAATCTGGCCATAAGAGAAACGGAGTTTACCATTGCTTACAATGTCTTTCAACTTCTCGAAGTAAGCTTCCTCAGAGAAACGATAACCTGCAGAAACAGATGGGAAGAACGCCCACTGGTCATTAGCAGGGAAGCGAGAAGAGCCATCGTAACGGCCATTAACCTCCAACAAGTAGATACCCTTGTAGTCGTAGTTGATACGACCGAAGAAACCTGCAGTTGCACGAGCTGTATTAGAGCCGCTTGTAGTGTAGGTGTCACCATTGGTAAGATTGATGTTAGGGAGGTCATAATCTGTAAGACCTGTACGTTTTGCGTAGAAGTAGTCATACTCTTCACGCTCTGCAGTTGCACCAGCCATCACCTTCAAGCTGTGAGCGTCATTCCAAGTGTGTCCATAAGTCGCATAGACGTTCATTGTCCAAGTGTCGTCCTTAGAGTTGCTGTGAGCAGCATAACTTGTTTTCTGTGAATAAGGAGACCATTTTGCCGGAGCTTTAGTAGTCCATGTGTTCCACATATAATATGGAGCGGCAGATGAACGGCTGTTGGTATTGTAAAGCATGTACGTGAAATCGGCATACAAGTTCAAGTCCTTAGTAATGTCGGCAGAAGCCCATGCTTGCAAACGAGTCTGAGTTGTTACAGTCTTGTCGATTGGAGAGTTGATCTGATAACCGATAGCAGAACGTGTGTAAATCGGCGTTCCATTCTCGTCATTGATGTATCCGTAATTCTCAAAGAATGCCGGCCAGCGCCATGCATACTGATACGGGTTACGGTTCAGGTTAGGGCTGCGATAGTCACGGTTAGTGAACGAAATGCGCGTACCAGCCTTCAACCAAGAAGTAATCTCTGTAGAGATGTTGGCATTAGCCATATAACGGCGAACCTTGTCAGGATTGTACTCCATCAAACCCTGCTTCTTGTCGTAACCGAAAGACAGACGATAGCTGGTCTTTCCAGATGTTCCATCGATAGAGAGATTGTGTTTTTGCGAAGGAGCAGCATTGTTGAAGAGTGTTTTACCCACATCCCAATCTGCGTAGCGCAACCACACGCCATCTTTAACATAATAGTCTCCGACATTGTTGTCATCTACATATGGCTTAAGCTCAACCACGTCGGTGTAAGGACCATTGTGCTGAGCTGCCCATTTCTCCATATATGGGAGAAGGTCTGTGAAGTAAAGACCAAAGATTTCGCGGTCGCCATTGCCACGATAAGTGGTTTCCATTGCCGACTTCATTTGGTCAACATTACATGCGAGAGTAGGAAGTGTCGTTGCCTGGCTCCATGCAAAGTTGTTGGAGTAGTTCACTGAAACACGATCCTTGTTCTGTGCGCCCTTGGTTGTGATAAGAATCACACCGAATGCCGCACGAGTACCATAGATGGCCGAAGAAGCGGCATCCTTCAATACAGAGATGTCCTGAATATCATCAGGATTTACATACGACAAGTCATCGACAGGCACACCGTCGACAACGATAAGCGGATTAGATGTCTGATTGTTGCTCAGTGTTCCCGTTCCGCGGATTTTGATAGAAGGAGCTGCTGTGATATCACCACTTGAAGAGGTAATCGTCAAACCAGGAACAGCACCTTGAAGAGCCTTGGCAGCATCCGTAACAGGACGGTTGTCCATAACCTTCGACACATCGACTGTTGCGACAGCACCGGTGAGGTTGGCACGTTTCTGAGTACCGAAACCTACCACAACGACTTCGTCAAGAAGAGCGTTGTCCTCTTCCAAGGAAACGTTCATTGTCGGCGCAGCCTTGAGGGTCTGTGTCTTGTAGCCCAAATAAGAAACTGTAATTGTTGCTCCAGGGGTTACTTTAAGCGTAAACTTACCGTCCAAGTCAGTAACTATACCACGATTGGTACCTTTCTCCATAACGTTGGCGCCAATGACAGGCTCTCCCTTGGAGTCTTTTACTGTACCAGAAATGGTTAGAGTTGCTTTCTGAGCGGATACAACTTGCGGAGCGGGGGCGGCATTAGCCTCGAATCCCGCACTGCCTAGCAAACACATTGCGACTGCGGCAGCCGCAACTAATTTACATGAAGTAAATTTTTTTCGTTCAGCAAATTTGTCCATACTTGATTCAGATTAAACATAGTTTTATATTAGTACATCGTTGTCTCAAACGATTTCTAAGCCACAAAATAAGCGTTATTTTTCAATATTTACAAGAATTGTAATCAAAATTTTACGTTTGTGAGTTATTTTTTTAATTTTCGGTAAAATTTCATTTTATTAAACATTCCCGTACAACATTGCTATACAATTATGTTGTATAACATATTTTTATTTTTTGTTTTCTTCGACCTCTTATTCAAGCCATAGCAATTAAATTTACTGCAGTTTTGTTTCAATCCGTCAGTTTTATGCCAACTTTCATAACAAAGCATATTTCCAACACCAAATTATCGGCAACCCGCCAAAAGTTTAACATGTGTTAACGACAAGACATCTGGCACAACGCCTCCGCCACCCCTTTTTCACCGTCACACCAAATTAATTTACAAGTATTTGCCAATCATAGCCCAAAATTCCGTAATTTTGCAGCAGATTTGGGGCAAAGCGCGCTGAACGAAAACATTTAAGACGAAAAAACAGATGACATTTGAAGAATTAGAAATAAGAGAAGACCTGCTGCACGCAATCAAGGATATGGGATTTGAAAAACCGATGCCTGTACAGGAGAAAGTAATCCCTCACCTGCTCCACGAAGACGGCGACGTCGTGGCTCTCGCACAGACCGGCACCGGCAAAACCGCGGCGTTCGGACTGCCCGTAATACAGCGCACCGACACGTCGCTGCGCCAACCGCAGGCTCTAATCATATCACCGACACGCGAACTCTGCCTGCAAATCGGCGGCGACCTTGCCGATTTCTCGAAATACACTCCCGGTCTCAGTGTGCTGCCTGTTTATGGCGGCTCGAGCATCGAGAGCCAAATCCGCACGCTGCGCAAGGGTGTGCAGATTATCGTTGCCACACCTGGGCGACTGCTCGACCTGATAAAGCGCGGCGAGGTGAACCTCAGCGGCGTGCACACCGTGATTCTTGACGAAGCCGACGAGATGCTCAACATGGGCTTCCTCGATGACATCAACGCCATCCTCGACAACGTGCCCGACAACCGCAAAATGCTGATGTTCTCAGCCACCATGCCCGACGAGATTGCCAAAATAGCGAAAAACTATATGCACAACCCTCAGGAGTTTGTAATAGGCACACGCAACGAGGGCTCGGAGAATGTGCGCCACATATATTATATGGTGAACGCCAAGGACAAGTATCTTGCCCTCAAGCGTATCGCCGACTCCAATCCCAACATCTACGGAATCATCTTCTGCCGTACCCGGCGCGAGACTCAGGAGATTGCCGACAATCTGATTGCCGACGGCTACAATGTCGATGCCCTCCACGGCGACTTATCGCAGATGCAGCGCGACACGGTGATGAAGAAATTCCGCGAACGCACCCTGCAGCTGCTCGTTGCCACCGACGTGGCAGCACGCGGTCTTGACGTGGACAATCTGACCCACGTAATAAACTACGGCCTGCCCGACGATCCAGCCACATACACGCACCGCAGCGGACGCACCGGACGTGCCGGCAAAACCGGCGTGTCGGTTGCCATCATCCACTCGCGCGAGAAGTCGCGCCTGCGCACAATAGAGAAGAAAATCGGAAAAACGTTCGAGAAGGGTTCGGTGCCTACACCGCAACGCATCATCGAAAAGCAACTATACAACCTTGCCGACCGCATAGAACGCGTAAAGGTGAACGAGGACGAAATTGCAAAATATCTGCCGGGAATCGTGAAAAAGTTGGAATGGCTGTCGGAAAACGACTTGCTGAAACGCATCGTGTCGCTTGAATTCAACCGCCTGCTTGAATACTACAAGGACGCGCCCGAAGCCATCGACTACGAAGAGCGCAAGCCGCGCGACCGGAAAGCCAAACGCGACGACAAAGAGCCGCGCGACAAGCAGCAGAACGGCTCGCGGCAGAACAAAGACCGCCGCACCGCAGAGCAGGGATATGAGCGCATCTACGTGAACGCTGGAAAGAACGACGGTTTCTTCCCGGCGCGCCTGATAGAGACCCTCAACCAGAACATGGAGGGACGCGTGGAGATTGGCCGCATCGACCTGTTCCCCGGCTACGCATTGTTTGACGTGAAAAAAGGCGAATCGCGCCGCACCGTGTCGGCGTTGAAAAACGCCCGCTACTTCGGCAAGCGCCTATATGCCGAGATTGCCGACCCAAACCGCGACTACGCCCACAGCTCCGAGCGCAAGTCAAATAGCAAGGGCCGCCATGCCGACGGCGACGACAGCTTCGGCAAATTCAAGAGAAAAAGTAAAAAGAGCAAACGATAAAGTGCTATGAAACCTATATATGCAGTGCTCGGCATCGCCGTTGTATCGGCAGCGTATGCCGGAACTTTTCCATCGCCGCAGGCTGCCTCTTGGCATGAGGATGCCGACAGCATCACTGAAGTAGACTCTGTCGCCGAAGTGAGCATCGAGTCGGTTTCCGACTTCTTTCTCTTTGCCGACGAGTTCAACACAATCGAACAGTCGGTAAGGATGGACATGCTCGACTATTACGCCAGCGGAATGCGCAAGCACATGCCGACACGGCTTGGCGGACAGGCCGTAATCGACTCAATCGCCGGCGACCATTACATGAAGGTTTCCACATCATCGGTGTCGGAAACGGAGGTGCAGATGTATGTCAACAACCACGGCGACAAGCTCTTCGGCGTAATCAACCGCGTAAAGATGCCAGCCACCGACAGCCACATCTCGTTCAGCCAGACCTATGCCTTGGGTTCTCCAAGCGTAAGCCTGATTGAGGAGCCGAAAGTCAGGGACTTCCTCACCGCCAAAGACAAGAAGACTCTCAGCGAGATAGAGTCGAAGATCGACTTCCCGCTCATCGACTACCGCTTTCTTCCAAACGGCGATGTGGAGGCGCGTCTCACGGTCGGAGAGTTTCTGTCGCGCGAGGATTCCGCTGCCGTGATGCCTTTCGTAAACAGCGGTATCACATACCATTGGGACGGCAAGCGATTCAAAATAAAGAAATAGCATGGCACTGCGCAAACGTCACATATTACTGATTGTGGCGCTGCTGCTTGCCTTCATCGGCATGGCAACAGCTGCGATTTCCATTCTCAACGGCAACGTCATATCGCCGTCGGAGTCGCTCGACATCGACGCCTACAAGATATCAGGCATCGACGTTTCTGCCCACAACGGCAATATCGACTTTGCCAAAGCCCGTGCGGCGGGCACCGAATTTGTTTTTGTCAAAGCCACCGAAGGTGCTACGTTCCGCGACAGCGCGATGAACAGCAACCTGCGCAAAGCCCACGAAGCCGGACTGAAGACCGGCGTCTACCACTTTTTCAGATTCGACGTCGACGGCGTGAAGCAAGCGCACAATCTGCTCAAAGCCATTGCCGGACGCCCGTTGTCGCTGCCACTGGTCATCGACGTGGAGTCGCACACCAACCCCTACACCGCCGCCGACATCGTCACCCGCAAAATCCATGACATGGTCGATGAGCTTACCGCCTACGGCTATCCAGTGATTATCTACAGCAACAAAAAAGGATTCGACAACCACGTGCGCGACGAGTTTGCAGACTGCGGCGTATGGCTCTGCTCGTTCACCCAACCCAACCGCGGCAAAAACTGGACTTTCTGGCAGTACAGCCACAAAGGATCCATCCCTGGCATCGACAGCGATGTCGACCTTGACCTGTGGCACGGCACTGCCAGCGAATGGCAACAGTACACCGCAGAAACCGAAAAAGCGATTTCCGTGGCGAATATGCTCTACGCTACAATAAACGCCAACCGTTTGCGTTAATATATTGATAAGGAATCTTTTCCTTACAGCAAACGATTGGATATTCGGATTATGTTGAAACACAAGGCTATACGATATATTTTATTCTTTTTTGCCCTACTTGCGGCAATAAGCGGCAATGCGGCGTCATACGCCGAGACTTCCGCCCTCAACACCGGCAAATGGGTAAAAATAAAAGTTGAAGACACGGGCATCTACCAGATTTCAGCAGCGACATTGTCGGGCTGGGGCTTCAGCGACATCTCTAAAGTGAAGATATTCGGCTACGGTGGCGCCATGATTTCAGAAATCATGGGCAACGGCTACATCGACGACCTGCCGCAAGTACCGGTGATGCGCTCGGGCAACAGAATCCTGTTCTACGCTCAAAGCAACGTGTCGTGGACAGAGACATCGGGCAAAATCCGCTTTCAACAGCAACAGAACCCGTATGCAAACGCCGGCTACTATTTCATCACCGACCGCAACGACATCGATGTGGCTGAGATGCAGACCACTGCCAAAGCGGAGAAAGCGTCCGACAAAGTGATAACAAACACGCTTGCCCGCATTTACCACGAAAAAGAGCTTACAGCCCCTGGAACCACCGGCCGCACATTGCTCGGCGAGGATTTCCGCTCTGCGGGCACACAAAGTTTTCAGTTCAACCTGCCCGGCATCGTCAGCAACACCGACCCGGTGGTGAAAGTGGCATTCGCAGCCTACCACACATCGGGCACATCCCGCGCACTCACAGTGACTTCAAGGAAGCAGGAAGTGATGAAAGTGAGCGTCAGCTCGCTCAGCGGCAGCAACGAATACGACATCTGCTCCACTGCCTCATCTATCGGCACTGTGTCCTATCCTGGCGAAAAAATGACACTGCAGCTGTCGTTTTCCACCGGCACGGCTGTGCGCCTTGCCAACCTTGACTACATCACCGTCAACTACCTGCGCAACCTCAACCTTGCCGACAAGCAAATTGACTTCCGCAGCTTCACGGCAAACTGCCGCGACAGCGTGTTTGCCGTCAGCGGCATCAATGAAAAGACGGCGATATGGGACGTAACCACAACCTATGCGCCGCTGAAAGTTGACTTCCTTACCGACAACGCTTCGGCACAGTTCCGCCAAACGGAAAATGGCAAGCGCGAATACGTGGCGTTCAACACCGCTGCCTCCTTCCCCACTCCATCGTTGGTGGGCAACGTGAGCAATCAGGACATCCACGCCATGACACCGCCAACGATGCTGATAATCACGCCGGCGGCGTTCAGAAACCAGGCGGAGAGCCTTGCTGCCATGCACCGCGCCAACGACGGCATGGCAGTGACCGTGCTTACCGACGAACAAATCTACAACGAATTCTCGTCGGGAACCCCCGACGCAATGGCATACCGCAAGGTGGCGAAGATGTGGTACGACCGCACTGCGTCAGCCGACCAATACAGCAACGACAAATTCCGCTACCTGCTGCTGTTCGGACGCGCGGTGTTTGACAACCGACGCATCACCTCGACGGCACGCAACCTCGGCTACCCGACGCTGCTCACTTGGGAGTCGGCCGACATCACAAGCGAGAGCAGCAGTTTCAACACCGACGACGTGTACGGCTTCCTTGAGGACGGCAGCGACGCCGGACGCACGGGCCTGCGCAAAATGTGTATCGGCATCGGACGCATCCCCGTTAAAAGCGCGGCAGAAGCAACCGAGACTGTGCAGAAAATCAGCGACTACATCAGCAACCCCGACATGGGCAACTGGAAGACGCGCATAATGATGATTGCCGACGACGGCGACAGCGGAATCCACATGAGAGACTCCAACGACGCCATCGACAGTCTGCGAGCGAATGGAGCGGGCAATTATCTGATACAACGGCTGTTTATCGATGCCTACAAAGCCTCGTCGAGCGGTTCGGGCCACTCTTTCCCGGAGGCGCGCACCCAGATGCTTCAAAACTTCAAGAACGGTGTGCTGTTTGCCTCCTACGTAGGCCATGCCAACCCCACATCGTGGACCCACAACGGACTGCTGCGCTGGCCCGACATTGAGAACGAATTCTTCTACAGCCATCCCCCTTTCGTGTTTACCGGCACTTGCGAGTTCACTCGCTGGGACTCTCCTACCGTGTCGGGAGGCGAAGTGTTGTTTCTAAACTCGCGCGGCGGATTCATCGGACTGCTGACAGGCTCGCGCGTGACGTCGATAAGCGGCAACGGCGACCTCTGCCGCGCTGTCGGCGCCGAGACGTTCAAGCCTCTGCCAAACGGCGAGATGCCACGCCTCGGCGACATCGTGATGAATGCCAAGAACAACTATTGGTACACCCACTCGCGCTACTCTTCGACACTGACAAAAAACACCGAGCACAGCCTCAAATACGCACTCATCGGCGACCCTGCGCTGCGACTGAAATACCCTAAATACGACATCCGGCTGACAGCGGTCAACGGCGAAAGCGTCGACGGCGAGGTGAAACCGGAGACTATGGCGCGACAGGAAGTGGAACTCGAAGGAAAGGTTGTCGATGCCGACGGGATTACCATGACCGATTACAATGGTACGCTGACAACCACCGTCTACGACGCGGAAGTGTCGATAACCACCAACGGCTACTACGAGGGCGGCACCGACACCGATGACAAGTGCAAAGTGACCTACCAAGACCACACCAACCGACTGTTTGTTGGTTCGGGAGAGGTTAAGGACGGCCTGTTCAAAATGAAATTCCGTATGCCTACGGGCATTATCAACAACTACACTCCGGCTCTTGTCAACCTATATGCTCAGGACGAGAACAAAGGCGACGCCGTAGGCAAGAACGAGGACTTCTACATCTACGGTTTCGACGAGTCGCCAGCCGACGACACCGACGGACCGGAGATACGCCTGCTCGCACTCAACTCAACGGCATTCAAAGACGGCGACAAGGTGAACGAGACTCCTTTTCTCGTGGCATCGGTCTACGACGTGTCGGGAATCAACCTGTCGCCAGTCGACATCGGACACGGCATAACCGCGACTATCGACGGAACAACCGTTGTTTCCGGTCTTGAGAACTATTTCTCGCAGGACACCGACGGCGTGAGCCACATAAACTACCAGATGGGAGAACTCGCCGAGGGACAGCACACACTGACGTTCCGCGTGTGGGACGTGCTTGGCAACATGTCGGAAAAGACAATCGCATTCAGTGTGGTCAACGGCATCAAGCCGCAGCTGTTCAGAGTCTACTCAACAGCCAACCCGGCAAAGACAAAGGCCGACTTCTACATCGAGCACAACCGCCCCGACGCGGTGCTCAACGTAACGCTGAGCATCTACGACATGATGGGACACAGCGTCTGGAGCACATCGTTGACCGGACGCAGCGACATGTATAAGTCGATGCCTATAACATGGGATTTGACCGACGGCAGCGGAATGCGCGTGCAGCGCGGCATCTACATCTACCGCGCAACGGTATCGACCAACGGCGGCGACGAGGCGTCGATTACCCAACGCATCGCAGTGGCTTCGGAGTAATCGCGTCGGATTATTTTTCGACATAGAGAATCAAGTAGGAGAAAAAATAAGTAGGGTTCATGAACCCTACTTATTTTTTTACTATCCTTTAAATGTTTCGCAGTAATCGTCAGGATGGACGGTGTGGCGATGAAAAGAGCATTGGTCGCTGGGAGTGCCGGCAACATAATAGCAGCATCTCCCACAGCGGTGGTTGACATCGCGCTTTTTAGAGTTAGAGCCTTTCGACGAGCCGCCGGCAAGAAACACTGCGGCAAGAAACAACCAACAAAAAATCAAATACCCTATGCCGTGGAATAACAAAAAGAATGCCTCCACCACTGCCGGACGAAGTCCTCCAAGTTTCTTTGCCCGCATGCACAGCAAGATAATCTCATACGCCACCGGCAATGCGAATGCAACGTAGAAGTTATGCGTCACGCCAAACGCCGTGCCTGCGACAAACACAAAAATAAGCGGCCGGAAATAGGTGGCTTTCGAGCACCAGGTCACCCTTGTTCCCGCAAGAGAGTCAAAGAAATTCTCGCACGATTTAGGGCCAAACAGCGACCATAGCCCCACGGCAATGCCCAACAGCATCATCAGCGAGATTATGCCCGTAATCAATCCTGGCATGTGTGCGCCGGAGGCTGCGCCGTCGCCCGATTCCTCGACATACTCGATGCGGTTATCCATATTATTTTCCTGCAACGGCTCTACGCTTTCACGTCCTTCCGCAACAGGCTCCGACGCCGGCTGCCGCTGAGCGACGGAAGTCTGACTTTGTTGACTACTTCCGTCTCCGTCGGCAGCAGTGACGCTGCTGCCTTCGTCCACCATTTCGCAGCAATAAGAGGCTATATAAGCCTTGCGGCCATGGAACGTGAAGACAAACATACTCCCGTCAGTACCCTCCGATTCATAGACTTCGCCACGGTATGCGCGTCCGAGGTTAGTTATCCTCTCGGGTTCGGCAAAGACTGTCACATATTCGTCAGACACCCTGAATCGATCTGCAAACGCGTCGGGAATGCAATTCAATAGAATGGTTAAATACAGCAGTATTCGCAAAAATCTGTTCATAATATAGCTTTTACAATGACAAATATGCAAAATTAACAATTATCACAGCCCCAACAAATAAAAAAGCGCAACAAATAGATAAATACCCAGAGAGAATATCAACTTTGACTTGCCGAAAGTTAAATCTTTTAGACACTTTTGCTAAGTTTGCACTTGCTGTTGGACACTATGGCTTCGCCATTACACCTATTTAGCCGCCAATTTTATTTGATTATTACTTATAAATAAAAAATTTATCAATATAGACAGGAACAAAGATAGCCATCTTGCGCAACATCAATAATTTCTAAAATAGAAACAGCATCTAAGACCGTTCAACCTTAGATGCCGATTTCCCTTATAACAGTTTGCCGTCTTATAAAGCTACTTTGAAAGTCTGCCCTGCAACTCTCACAATGTAGATGCCCTTTGTAGGCACACTGATTGTTGTGTCCGTTCCGCTGTAAACAAGCCGACCTGCAACATCGTAAACATCTATTTGTACAGCATCATTCGCTCCTTTTATAATTATATTATCATCAGATCCGAGAACTACAATATTATTGTTTGCTATCAATTCGGCAACACCAGCTTCTGGCTCAAACACCTCATTTATATTTTTGAAATTTCTCCAAAGTTCTGATGCTTTATATACTTCTAATGTGCCTTTTGGAATGTTCAATGTGGCTTCAAGATATGTTACTCCTTGAAATACCTCACCGTCTAAAAAACCGCCAAGATGTGGAGGTTCTGTATTCAAGACATCGATAGTTTTCAAATTATTACAGCCAAAAAAGCATTTTGGGCATATGGCTCTGACAGAACTACCTAAAGAAACATGTTCTAGGTTTGTACAATCCGTGAAAGAGCCTTCAAGAAAGCCAATTGATTCTACGCTATTGGGTATTTCGATGGTTTTCAAACTAATGCAACCATTAAAAGCCCATCCGCCAATTCTTGTGATTCCATCTGCTATTTTCACTTCGGACAGATTTTTACAATCTTGGAAACAGGAGTTAGGAACTTCTTCAATGCTACTCGGTATTTCGATGCTTATTATATTGGTGCGCGCAAATGCCCCAGATCCTAAATATGTAACACTATTTGGTATGTCAACATACACTAAAGAAGATCCTTCAAAGGCGCTAACCCCAATTGATGAAATACTGTTAGGAATTTTTACAGAGTTTACTTTTGAATTTCTAAAAGCCTCACCTTCAATTTCGTCAACAGTAAACTTCATATTTGAGTACTTGACAACTGATGGAATAACAATATTACCAGAGTATTTATTATCCCCTGAAGTTACACGACAAGTTAAATCATCCAAAGATTCTATTGTATAATATATCCCGTCAACCTCAAAGTCGTAGGCATAACTACTTACGCTTACCGACAGCAATACTGTCAGCATCAACATTTTTCTGACTATCTTTTTCATTTTTTAATGCTTTTATGAAACAATATTTTTTCTTCTTTCCCAAATAATGTAAGTTCTTCGATTACTTCACCTTCCACTTTCAACTTTTTTGAGTTAAGGTATTCATCGGCGGAATAAAATGCGATGTCCTCTAAAATTAGCTCATTGACTTTTTCATAATCACAATGGCTTAAAAAAGGTGTTTGATACACCGCACCATTGTACTTGAACTGAACAAAATAATTTTTCTCATTCATAGAAATAAGTTTTGTGCTCTCCAATCTCCGAACAGAACGTTAATGACTAAACACAAAAAGGTGTGGAGATTGCATCTGCTTTATCTAAACTGACAGGCTTCTCGCATCGCCCAACTACAATAGATAAAGCAACAGCCCCACACCGATATTTGCATATAGCAATGCCTTTCGGCAAGCATATAGGCAACCGATGCAGGTGCTATTGCCAATCACCTTCTTGTAGTTCAAATTTTGCGAGAATTTGTCAGTTGAAGATAATTTCAATAACACCTTTCAAAAATATGTCGTTTCAAAACAATGGCTCTCCATTATTCCAAAACATTGCAAAGATAATGAAAAGAAGCTACATTTACAATAATAAAATCGTGAAATATGCTCTACACCATACATTTGCAAATCTCAAGCAGAATATATTAATTTCGCACTTGCTTGTTTAATCTTCGAATCTTCGATTCAAGTATCCACATTTGCAAAATTTGACAAAAAAAACTAATTTTGCAGTTTGTAAGGAAGTTAATAAATTAGGAGTTACAATGAACGAGGATGGTCAGAAGATTCTATTGCCTGAGCCAACATTGCGCAGGCTTCCGTGGTACTTGGCATACGTCAATATGCTTCGCACCCAGAAGATAGAATATGTTTCGTCGACACAGATTTCACGCAAAATCAATGTCGACGCGTCGCAGATTGCCAAAGACTTGTCGTTTCTCAACATCAAGGGAAAAACACGCATCGGCTATCAGGTTGAGACGCTCGCCACCGAATTGTCAAATTTCCTCGGATTCCACAACGACCACACCGCTTTCATGATCGGCGCCGGAAGCCTCGGCTCCGCACTGATTCAAGACTCTGGACTGATGCAGTTCGGTCTGCACATCGTGGCGGGTTTCGACGTTGACGAGAAAGTTGTAGGCACAGAAATCTGCGGCATTCCCATCTACCACATCTCCGAACTTCCAGAACGCGAGAAGCAATACAAGGCTGAAATCGGCATCCTCGCCGTGCCGGTGGAACACGCCCAGGAGTCGGCCGACCTGCTTGTGGCAAACGGACTGCGCGCCATCTGGAATTTCACGCCGTTCCGCATCAAGGTGGCTGACAATGTGGTTATCCAAAACACTTCCATCTATGCCCACCTGGCAGTAATGTACAACAGAATCAACGGGAACAAATGAAAATCATAAAATTCCGAAACACCGACAATCCTGAAAAACTGGAAATCGACGTAATCCCCGACTCTGCAATCCAAAAGAGCGGCAAACCGTTTTTTGTGCCCGACTTCGCAAGCCGCTTCCAATTCAGCGCAGCCGCCGCGGTACACGTGTGCCGCCTCGGAAAAAACATCGCGCAACGGTTTGCAAACAGATACTACGAGGAGGCTGGGCTATGCCTTGTGTTTGAGGCAAAAGACTTGCTCGACACCCTCAACGCCAACGGCAAACCGAGAGCGTTGGCAACATCGTTTGACGCTTCGCATATCGTTGGCGAGATGACTCCTACCGACATCGCAATGCTCGGCAAGAACACCGCAACACTGGAAATCAACGGGGAAGATACAGAAAAATTCACGTTGCCGTCAGCTGCCGACTTCGACAAATGCATCGCGACGGCAAGCCGGTATTTCACGCTGAAAATCGGCGACTTGATACTAATTGAAAACGGCGAATGGCACAATGCGGAAATCAACAGCCGTGTAACAGCTCGTTTGGGCGACTTTGAATCAATAAACATAAAGATAAAATAACCAAGGAGATATGACTAAATACATTATCGCTGTGGCTGTTGGCGCGGTTCTCGCCTCTTTCAGCAGCCAGGCTGCGACAAAATTCAAGGACTCTTCCGTCCTTTCATCAGGGAAATGGGTTAAAATCAAAGTCGGCGAAACCGGCGTCTATGAAATCACCGGCGAACAGTTGAAACAATTCGGATTCTCCGACCCCAAAAAAGTGAAGATTTTCGGCACTGGAGGCATCCAGACCACCGACAATTACAACAAAGACTATACCGACGACCTCGAGCAGGTGCCGGCAATGCGCACCGGCGACAAATTATACTTCTATGCCAACGGCTTGACATACGAGGAAATAAGGAGCATTGACTATACCACCAACTTCGACATATACCGCTCAATCTCAAAAAACGCCTACTCTCCCGCTTCTTACTACTTCCTTACAGACAGCGAGGATTTTGACGCACGCGATATTGAAACCGTCGACACCAACGAAAGCAATCTTGCCTCCGTCAAGGAATGGCGCTCGAACGGCGTGGTGTCGATTTGGCACAAGAACGACATCGTAAACCCTACCCGCTCAGGCAAACTTTTCCTCGGCGAAGATTTCTCAAGCACAAAAGAGTTTGAAATTACGATGTCTACACCAGGCATCATCAGCGGAACAAATGTGGTTGTAAATATGTCGGCAGGCGTAAAAACCGCCGACTCGCAAACTGTGACACTGTCGGTCGACGGCACGGTTTTAGACACAAAAAATGTGTCAAAATCAGCCGATGCCGCAATCTATAAACTGATCACTTCTTTCGGGTCCACCCCAGTGACAGAGGCGATGGCGCAGGCTGAGTCGGTGACAGCGAAAGTGAGCACGTCTGTGTCGCTGCCGATTGCGAAGATGAACTATATTTCCGTCTCCTACAAGTCGCCGCTTGCCCTTCCTGCCGACTCCTCACAAATGCGCTGGCTCGTGAAGACAACCAAAGAGTCAGGACTCGTAATCGGCAACACCACTCCTACAACACACGCCTGGCTTGTGTTTACGCCAAACAATTCTCCTTACAAAATCTACAACACAAAACAATACACCATCACAACAAGTGAGGGAACAAGCTGCATCGTCCCGAATCTTGGCACAACGGCTTATGCGGAATACGTGATTTTCGACACCGGAAAGCAGCAGAAGCAAGTGTCTTTTGCAGGCAACGTGGCCAACCAGAACCTGCATTCACTCGCCACGCCCGACATGCTCGTCATCACCACTCCCAAACTGAAAGCCCAAGCCGACCGCATTGCCGACTTCCACCGCCAGCACGACGGCATGGACGTAGAGGTAGTGCTGCAGGACGACATTTTCAACGAGTTCGGCAACGGCATGCGCGATGTTTTCGCATACCGTCAGCTGTGCAAGATGCTCTATTCACGCAACCCGTTGAAATTCCGCTATCTGCTGCTGTTCGGCAGCGGCAACTACGACAACCGCGGAATCTTCGGCGGCGACATCGAGGAAACACTGCTCACTTATCAGACCGACAACAGCTACCACAGCGTGTCCTCCTACTGCTCCGACGACTATTTCGGCGTGATGAACGACGAGGCTGTCAATGTGGAAGGCTCAAACGCTCTGCTCAACATCTCGATTGGACGCATCCCGTTTGTCTCTGCAGCCGAAGCCAAAACATACGTAGACAAACTGCTTGCCTACATGTCGCACAAACCCGGCAAGACCGACACGTGGAAGAGCAACATGCTCATGATTGGCGAATATGGCGACCAATACATCCACACGACACAGACTGAATCGTTTATCGACAACTTCAACTATGAGATAACCCCGAAGACATCAGACACTCCGGAAATCAGAACGAGAAACGACAATGCCGTAAATTTCAACAAGATTTATCTTGAGCCTTACGACAACGTGGACAATCTGCAGGCCACACGCGAGAAACTGGTCGAAGATTTCAATGTAGGACAGAATTTCATCCTCTTCGTGGGGCACTCCAACATTTCATCGCTCACCAAACCGACCGTGCTGATGAACCTGCAGCAAGCAATCGACACGAAATATGACGTGCCGCCAGTGATGTATTTCTCTTCATGCGACGTGGGCAGATACGACGGCGGACAGACTTCATTTATCGACAAACTGCTGCTCAACCCCGACGGCGGCATTATCGCTGCCGTGGCAGCGACACGCGAGGCATACACATCGTTGAACGGACGCCTGACCGACTCGTTTGCCAAGTATCTCGGCATCAGCGAATCCGACAGCCGATTCTATGCTAAATACGAAAAAACCTGGGGACGCGTGTTGATGTTTGCGAAAAACTTCTCAACCGACCGTTCACGCAACCGTCTGAAATACCACCTGCTCGGCGACCCGGCAATGCTCGTCGACATCCCGTGTGACCGCACCGAGGTGACCGAAGTCAACGGTGTCGCCGCCTCGAAGGGCATCGCCATAGGTGCTATGACTCCAATAACCATAAAAGGCCGTGTCAGAAACGACGCAGGAGAAGTCGATACCGATTTCAACGGCTATGCGAAGATTTCGCTCTACGACTCCGAAAAATACTATATGACACAAGGTGACGAGACGCTGACCGAGCGCGGAGCCGAACTTGCCGTGACAAGCGCCGACGTGACAGCCGGCGAGTTTACAGCCACAATCATAGCGCCAAACTGTATCACGACCGACGACAAAGAGAAACCGCTGCAAGTGACCGCTGTCAGCAACGACGGCACCGTGGTGTCGGGATTCTACAACGGACTGACATTCGACCGCTCGCTCTCCGCCGTTTCCGACGACACGACAGCGCCAACCATCAACGCCTTCTACATCAACGACAAATCAACGTTCAAGGACGGCATGGAGGTGGAATCGTCGCTGCGCCTCAAAGCGGAAGTGACCGATGATGTTGCCCTCAACCTGTCGCATGAGCAGATTGCCACTACTGCCTACATTTCTATCGACGGCGGAGAGCATGTTTATCCTGTGTGCTCCTACCAGCTCGACGGAGCCGACAATTGCATAATCGACCAAGGCATCTACAACCTGAAATCAGGCCGGCACACGGCAGAACTTGTTGTTGCCGATATGTCGGGCAACGTTGCCACACGCACAATAGCCTTCTACGTTGCCGTCAGCGACAACGCCACACTCACCGTCGATACGACAGCCCTGATACACTCTGTGACATTCGACGTTGAGAACGCCGACAACTACACCGACGCGCAACTCGTTGTCAGCGACAACAGCGGCAACGTGGTGCTGCGCACCGACGTAGGCTCATTCCCATACACATGGGACGGCAGCGACAACAACGGCAACCGCCTTGCCGAAGGCAACTACAACGCAACGGCAATCATCGACGGCAAAAGCCTCCGCCAGAAAAAAATCGTAGTCGTAAAGCAATAAATGCCACTATTTTCAGTTTTGATAAATAGAACTACATTTATAGAAAACGAATGAAAATTAGACGGTATATAATCACTGCCCTGGCATCGCTCATCGCTTTGCCCGCTCTCGCCGACAGCAACGGCAAGAACCAATTCAACCCAGTGCAAACCGGTGTGACATCGCTCGGAATCGCCCCCGACGCCCGCGGCGCAGCCATGGGCGACCTCGGTGTGGCAACCGAACCCGACGCCTATTCGCAATATTGGAACCCGTCGAAATACGCCTTCGCCTACAGCTCGGCGGCAGTCAGTCTCTCCTACACCCCATGGTTGAGAAAATTGGTCAATGACATATTCCTTGCCAACCTTTCCGGCTATTGGAAAATGGGCAGCGGCGACAACCAGGCTGTCAGCGCATCGTTGCGCTACTTCTCGCTCGGCGAGATTCAGATGACCGACGGTGCTGGAACTGTTGTCAACTCCGTCAACCCATACGAAATGGCTTTCGACCTCGGCTATTCCCGCAAACTGTCGGAAAGCTTCTCCATGGGTGTGGCTCTGCGCTACATCTATTCCGACCTCGCTTTCTCCGACGCATATTCTGCCGAACAGCAGAAAGGAGCGTCGGCATTCGCCGCCGACATCTCGGGCTTCCTGACCACATATCCTGTGGTGGGACGCAACGAATGCCAATGGTCATGGGGTTTCAACATCTCCAACATCGGTTCAAAGGTGTCGTACAACGACGGCAATGACCCTGCATTCCTGCCTACAAACTTCCGCCTCGGAACAACATTCACCTTCCCGGTGGCTCAATACAACAACATAGCGCTCTCGCTCGACGCCAACAAGCTGCTTGTGCCCACACGTCCACGCCAGTCAGACTTCACCGACGCCGAAGGCAACTATGACCAGGAGGCTTATGAGTCGAAACTTGAGGACTGGCGCAACACGTCGTCGATTTCAGGCATCTTCAAGTCGTTCAGCGACGCTCCGGGCGGATTCAAGGAAGAATTGAAGGAAATCACGCTCTCCGTCGGTGCCGAGTACAACTACAACCAGCAGTTCTTCGTGCGTACCGGATACTTCTATGAGAACGCCATGAAGGGCAACTGCCAGTACTTCTCATTTGGTGCCGGATTCTCGCTCAACGTGGTGCAGCTCGACGCCGCATATATGATTGCAACGGCTCAAAACAGCCCTCTCGACCAAACGCTCCGTTTCTCGTTGACGTTTGACATGGACGGACTCAAACACCTGTTAGGCAAAAAATAAAACGATATGGCTTTACCCTTCCGCACCGGCTTCGGATTTGACGTGCACCGCCTTGTCGAAGGTCGCGACCTTTGGATTGGCGGCGTGAAAATCGAGCACTCACTCGGGCTGCTCGGCCACAGCGACGCCGACGTGGCAATCCACGCGCTCTGCGATGCAATGCTCGGAGCTGCGGCGCTGCGCGACATCGGTTTCCACTTCCCCGACTCCGACCCTGCCTACAAAGGCATCGACAGCAAGAAGCTGCTCAGATGCGTGGCCGACTTGTTGCGGGAAAAAGGCTACACCTTTGGAAACGCCGACATCACCATCTGCGCCGAGGCCCCGAAGATGAACCCTCACATACCAGCCATGCAGAAGGCTATGGCTGAATGCATTGGCTGCGATCCAGATGACATCTCGGTAAAAGCCACCACCACCGAGCGACTTGGCTTCACCGGACGTCAGGAAGGCATCTCCGCATATGCTACCGTGCTAATCGCTCGTAATTGACAAGAAACTCTCTAAAACCTTTGATTATGAATACATAACAATTACCACAACTTTCTATCGGAGAGGCACTGAAAGCCGCATGCAACAAAATCTTTCAGTTTAACGGCCGCTCGCGCCGTTCGGAATTCTGGTGGACCGCGCTTGTCGTTCTTATCATCAACGCAATCACGCAAGACACGATATCTTGGCTAATGTACCTTCTGATGATTCCAATCACATTCCGCCGCCTGCACGACACCGGACGCAGCGGATGGTGGTGGGGCGCGGGAATAATCGCCACGTATGGGTTCGGCACAATATTCGTTATCGACTTAGGAATCAGCTCATTAATCAATTTTCCTCCGGCAGCGATATCAGCGTTTCTCGGCAAATTCGTATTGTTTGCCATCGCATATATCGCCTACCACATAGTCATGATTGTGTTCCTCTGCCAAGACAGCGAACCGTTTGAAAACCGCTACGGTGAGTCACCGAAATATGTCGTAGACCCCGACTCCGACGGAATTGACACCCCTGATGCCAAAATTGATTAATCCGTAATTTCCCACTTATTTCATATTGAATATTCCCAAAATTATGTAAATTTGCAGTTGAACTGCAAATTTACATAAGGCATGACCGAATTTATCAACCGTAAAATCACCCAGGCAATTGAAAACGCTGCTGCATCTTTTCCTGTAATAACCATTACAGGGCCGCGTCAATCCGGCAAGACAACGCTTGCCCGACACATGTTTCCAGAATATCCGTATTTTAGTCTTGAGAATCCCGATGTCAGGAATTTGGCGATGGAAGACCCCGTAGGATTCCTCAACAACACCACAGAGGGGATTATTCTTGACGAAGTTCAGAATTCCCCACAACTGATGTCGTACATACAAGGAATCGTTGACAACGACTATGAAAAGCGTTTCATTCTGACTGGAAGCAACAATTTCTCAATGCTGAAAAACGTATCACAGTCGCTTGCCGGACGCTCCGCTGTTTTTGAATTGCTGCCATTCTCCATAAACGAGCTCAATAATTACGAGACCGACACCGACTCTCTTATATACAAGGGAGGCTATCCGGGCATATGGTGCGACGGCAAGGACACTTACACATTTTATTCAAACTACGTCACAACCTACCTTGAGCGCGACGTGAGAAATATCATCAACATCAAGGATCTCGACACATTCCAAAAATTCATCCGCATCTGTGCGACACGCATAGGAAGCATTTGGAACAGCTCGGAAGTGAGCAACGAAATCGGGGTGTCGGTCAACACGGTTAAATCCTGGTTGTCCGTACTCCAGGCTTCATACATCATCTTCATGCTCCAGCCTTTCTTCACAAACACCCGGAAACGCCTCACCAAATCTCCCAAACTATTCTTCACCGATACCGGTCTGGCAAGCTTTCTGCTTGAAATAGAATCCGAGTCGCAAATCAAACGTGACAAGATGCGCGGGCATCTCTTTGAAAACATGATTGTTGCGGAGGCATTGAAGCAAAGATTAAACGCCGGTCGCACCAACAATCTATGCTTCTATCGCGACAGCAACGGAAATGAAGTCGACCTCATAACAAAAAGAGAGGGTATGCTAAACCTTTACGAAATCAAATCGTCGGAAACATACCATCCCGATTTTGAAAAAGGAATAAAATCGTTTATCGGCAGTTTCGGCGACATAGTGGGGTCAAACAGCATAATCTACAACGGATCGCTTGAAAACGAATCAAGGGAAATAAAACTGATAAACTACAAACATCTGCCTCCAATTATGTAAATTTGCAGTTGTACTGCAAATTTACATAGCCGAAGCACATAACAAGGCAAAAGAATAAAATTCTGTAAACGGACTTAATTATGACCGTTTGCAGATTTTTTTGCTATCAGCGCCATCGTTTCAAGAACAATTTTCCAAGTTTCAAAAAAACTCTTGGAGGATTCATCTTTACGCCATAACTTTGCGGTGTGAGAATAGAAAATCAGTCAGCAACCAATCTTAAAAGCATATAGATATGGCAACAAAGAAATATCACTTCGAGACGCTCCAACTCCACGTTGGTCAAGAGCAACCGGATCCGACAACAGACGCACGCGCCGTGCCAATCTACCAAACCACGTCGTACGTGTTCAGAAATTCGCAACACGCAGCCGACCGATTCGGCCTGCGCGACGCTGGCAACATCTACGGACGTCTAACCAATCCGACACAAGGAGTGTTTGAAGACCGCGTTGCCGCTCTGGAAGGCGGAGTGGCGGGACTGGCAGTAGCCTCTGGCGCAGCCGCCGTCACCTACGCTCTCCAAAACATCCTTTCGCAGGGCGACCACATTGTTGCCGCCGACAACCTTTACGGCGGATCGTTCAACCTGATTACCCACACACTTGCCACTCAGGGCATCACCAACACCATTGTCAACGTCAACAACCTCGAAGCACTTGAGGCTGCCATCCAGCCCAACACTAAGGTTGTCTATGCGGAGACATTCGGCAATCCCAACTCCGACGTCACCGATATCGAAGCCATCGCGGAAGTGGTACACCGCCACAACATTCCGCTGATTGTCGACAACACATTCGGCACCCCATATCTTTTCCGTCCAATCGAACACGGTGCCGACATCGTGGTGCATTCCGCCACTAAGTTTATCGGAGGCCACGGCACGAGTCTCGGAGGTGTGATCGTAGACGGCGGCACTTTCGACTGGAAAGCCAATGCCGACAAGTTCCCAACACTCGCCAAGCCCGACCCAAGTTACCACGGCGCAATCTTCGCCGACGTAGCTGGCAAGGCTGCTTTCGTGACACGCATCCGCGCCGTCATCCTCCGCGACACCGGCGCCACAATTTCTCCGTTCAACGCATTCATCCTGCTGCAGGGTTTGGAAACGCTGTCGCTGCGCGTAGAACGTCACGTAGAAAATGCCCTCAAGGTTGTCGACTATCTGAGCAAGCATCCCAAGGTGGCCAAGGTCAATCATCCGTCGCTGCCCGGCCATCCCGACCACGCCCTCTACCAGAAATATTTCCCCAACGGCGGCGGAAGCATTTTCACCATCGAGATAAAAGGCGGAGAGAAGGAGGCATGGAAATTTATCGACTCTCTCGAGATTTTCTCGCTGCTCGCAAACGTAGCCGACGTGAAAAGCCTCGTAATCCACCCCTACACCACCACCCACTCGCAGATGACACCAGAAGAGCTTGCGCAACAGCACATAACGCCGTCGACAGTGCGCCTGTCAATAGGCATCGAACATATCGACGACATTATCGACGACCTTGCCCAAGCGCTTGATAAGATATAGGATCCTCATAGTCCAACTTAATGATTTTTGAATAAGATTTGTGTGAGAAAACCGGGAATCATCCCGGTTTTTTCATTGCTGAAAATTTATTCCAAATTTGAAAAATGTTATAAAAACAGCATTTTTGATTACATTTTCCCATTTATAATAGCAATCGTATGGAAAAAGTTTGTATTTTTGTGGCAATTTGAAAATCTACAAAAACAACAGTATATGAAAGCAACAGAAGTAATCGACGATTTGCGTCGTCGTTTTCCTAACGAACCGGAATACTTGCAGGCGGTTGAAGAAGTGGTCACATCAATCGAGGATGTCTACAACGAGCATCCCGAATTTGAACGTTACAATCTGATTGAGCGGCTTTGTCTGCCCGACCGCATCATCTCGTTCCGTGTGTCGTGGGTAGACGATAAAGGACAGGTGCACAACAATATGGGCTACCGCATCCAGCACAACAATGCCATAGGGCCGTATAAAGGTGGAATCCGATTCCACGCATCGGTAAACCAGTCGATTCTGAAATTTCTTGCTTTCGAGCAGACATTCAAGAATTCACTCACCACGCTGCCTATGGGCGGAGGCAAGGGCGGATCGGACTTCAGCCCAAAAGGTAAGTCAGACATGGAGGTGATGCGCTTCTGTCAGGCATTTGTGGCTGAACTGTGGCGCAACCTCGGTCCCGACCGCGACGTGCCTGCCGGCGACATCGGCGTTGGCGGACGCGAAGTGGGCTACATGTATGGCATGTACAAGAAGATGGCGCGCGAGAACACTGGCACGTTTACCGGCAAAGGCCTTGAATTCGGAGGCTCGCTGATACGCCCTGAAGCCACCGGCTACGGCAATGTCTACTTTCTTCTCAATATGCTCGCCACTCGCGGCATCGACATCAAGGGCAAGAAGGTTGCCATCTCCGGCTCCGGCAACGTGGCTACCTACACGGCAAAGAAGCTGCTTGAACTCGGCGCCAAAGTTGTAACAATGAGCGACTCCGACGGCACAATCTACGTGCCTGAAGGATTGAGTCAGGAACAGCTCGACTTTATCTTCGAACTTAAAAACATCTACCGCGGACGCATACGCGAGTTTGCTGAGAAATACGGCTGCGAATATTTTGAGGGCGGACGCCCATGGGGCGTGAAGTGCGACATCGCAATGCCGTCTGCCACACAGAACGAGCTTGACGGCGACGACGCGCGCACGCTGCTCGCAAACGGATGCATCGCTGTGTCGGAAGGTGCCAACATGCCTTCCACGCCGGAAGCTGTGCATGAGTTTGTCAACGCAAAAATCCTCTATGCGCCAGGAAAGGCGGCAAATGCCGGTGGCGTGTCGGTCAGCGGACTTGAGATGGCACAAAACTCACAGAAACTGACGTGGACAGCAGAGGAAGTCGATGCCAAGCTGCGCGGCATCATGGCTGACATCCACACCCAATGCCAAAAATACGGCAAGGAAGCCGACGGCTACACAAACTATGTGAAGGGAGCCAATGTGGCTGGCTTCATGAAAGTGGCGCGGGCAATGATGGCACAGGGTATCCTGTAGAAACCCTGCCACATAAAAATCCAGCCGCCCTGCAATTGCGATTGCAGGGCGGCTGATGTTATATTCAAGTCTGCTTACTTGTTTTTGAAAAAGTCTACAATTCTGCGGCATGCCTTGCCGTCACCGTAAGGGTTGACAGCCTTCGACATCTTATCATAAGCAGCCTTGTCGTCAAGCAGCTTGCTCACCTCGTCCATAATCTTGTGATAGTCGGTGCCCACAAGATGCACTGTTCCCGAAGCCAGCGCCTCCGGACGTTCTGTCGTGTCGCGCATCACGAGCACAGGCTTGCCCAGACCGGGAGCTTCTTCCTGGATGCCGCCCGAGTCTGTGAGCACAATCGTTGATTTGCTCATCAGATACACGAACTCAAGATACTGAAGCGGCTCGATGAAGGACATATTGCCCAAACCATTCAAATCTTCGCCGAAAACTTCATGAATTGGCTTGCGCACATTCGGATTCAAGTGCATCGGATAAACGAAGTCAACGTCGGCATACTTGTCCTTGAGGTCGCGGATGGCCGTACACATATTGATGAATCCATCACCGAAATTCTCACGGCGGTGGCCTGTGATAAGCACCAGTTTTCTGCCGTTGTCAAGACGGCTTATGTCGTAGCCTGCCTTTGCGAGCACGGCTTTCTGCTCTGCGGCAAGAACCTCGTCGTGCGTCAGTTTGTCAACAACCATGTGGAGCGCGTCGATAACGGTGTTGCCCGTAACGACAATCTCTCCTTGCACTTTTTCCTCCTTTAGGTTGCTTTCCGAAAGAGGGGTCGGAGCGAAGTTGAACGACGAGATGCGGCCCGTCAGCTGACGGTTCATCTCTTCAGGCCACGGCGAATAGATGTTGTGGGTGCGCAATCCCGCTTCCACGTGCCCGACAGGAATCTGTTGATAGAACGCAGCGAGAGCAGCCGCAGTCGACGTTGTTGTGTCGCCATGCACAAGCACCACATCTGGCTGCGCTTCCTTCAGCACGTCGCGCATACCCAGAATCACCCGGGCAGTGACATCATATAAATCCTGTCCCTGCTTCATTATATTGAGGTCATAGTCAGGCTTTACGTCAAAAATAGTAAGCACTTGGTCGAGCATTTCCCTGTGCTGACCAGTCACACAGACAATTGTCTTGAAATTTTCAGCGTCCTTCTGGAATTCCTTCACCAGCGGACACATCTTGATAGCTTCTGGACGTGTGCCAAAAACCAGCATTACTTTCTTCATAAGATATCGTTTTTCAATGTTTGTATACAAGCATCACAAAGGTTTGCGATCCCTTTCTATTGCAATATTAATAATTTATTTTGAAATGAGCAAATGCCACTATATGTCGCATTCGGTTTTCAGGTAGTGATGGGCGGCGTGACATTGATGGAGTGCGTGGTCGACAATCCAGTGACGGTTTGCCATTTCTGAGATTACGGTCATCTCATGCGACACAAGCACCACCGTGCTACGCTTCGCCAAATCGGCGACAATACCATAAATCTGCTCCACAAATGCGTGGTCAACATACGACAGTGGCTCGTCGAGCACCACTATGTCGGGATTGGAGATGACTGCCCTTCCGAGCAACGTGCGCTGCAACTGACCGCCCGACAACGTGCCTATCACCTGACGGCGGAATCCGTCGACGCCCATCATCTTCATTGTCGCCTCAATCTTTTCACTGGCGGCGTCGGAAAATTTTCCGCGCCAGTTCCGGCGTTCTCCGAGCAGTCCCGAAGCCACAACCTCCTCCACCGTTATCGGAAAGCGGTTGTCGATGTTGCTTTTCTGCGGCAGGTATCCGAAACGCAGGCCGTCAACTTCCTCATCGCCGTTGAAATAGCGCACACGTCCTTTCGTGGGCGTCAGCAAATGGAGCATCGTTTTCAGCAACGTGCTTTTCCCGCCACCGTTCGGACCTGTTATCGCCACAAAATCGCCGGCATTGATTTCTGCGCTCACATTGTCAAGAGCGCGGAAATTGCCGAAATCCACCGTAATGTTTTCTACCGAAATTATCTTATTCTGATGTGATTCCATCTGCAATCCTCCTCATCTCCTTTTTCCAATCGTAACTCAGCGGATTTATCTCCACGCGGCGCAGTCCGATGCCGGCACACACCGTCTCCGCCTGCCGGCTGCCGGCTCCCGTCTGCATAAAAAACACACGGGCATTCTTTTTCCGTGCCTCTTTCATTTTTTCTGCCACGAATCCCGCAGGAGCTTCCTTGCCCTCATATTCAATGCCGATTTGCTCCAGACCATAGTCGCGTGCAAAATACGACAACGCCGGATGCCACACCACAAATGCCTGCCCGCGCACCGGAGCCAGCACTTGCCGCAACGAGTCGGCAAACGCAGCCAGCTCGGCATCAAGTTTTCTGTAGTTCGCCTGATAATAATCCTTTCCGTTGCTGTCTATTTTCACAAGAGCGTCGGTCATATTTTTTGCCACGATGCGCATATTCTCCACCGACATCCACACATGGGGGTCGGCCTCCATCTCGCCGTGATGGCTGTGTCCGTCAATTACAGAAATGCCCTTCGACGAATCGACAACGGTTTTTGCTTTGCCGGCAGCCAACCGCTCGAAGCCCAAATTTCCTACGACAAAATATGCCCGGCAGTTTTCCAAATCCATCATCTGCGACATGTCGGGATCGTAACTCTCCGCCGAGGTCGCTTTCTCAATCATACTGCCCACAGTCCACTTGTCGCCGGCTATGCGTTCAAGCACATATTTTTGCGGCGGAATGCTGACCATCAGCGTCGGCTTGCCTCCGACCTTGCCTCCGCATGCCGCCATCATGACGGCAGCGAAGCATATAAGCATCATTCGTATAAGTTTCATCTTCTACTTCACTCCATAGACATCGCGATGTATACGCTTCACATATTTGTCGCCGGCAGAAAGCGAAATCCCGCCATAAGTCATCAGCTTCAGCTCTATCGCATGGCGGTCAGGGCTGTAGGGCGGCTGCACATACTCAACGTCGTTCCACAAGCGAAGCCCATTGCGCTCATAAAATCCTATGCGGCGGCATGCCATCTCATCTGTCGGCGGCTCAACCTCAATCACCAGCGGACGGCTGTCGGACGCAAGAAACCAGCGCAATGCGTTTCCGCCGATTCCGCCGCAACGCATTTCCGGACTGATGGCAAAATGCTCACCATAGCGGAAATCATCCCACTCCCAACTTGTCAGAAACCCGATAAATTCGTCATTGTCTCCGGCAAACACATTGATGTGAAACTTCTTTTCCGTGTCGGCAAGCCGGGAAAATTCTGCCACTTCCCGTCTTTCATCTGCAGGAAATGCCGCCTCATAAAGGCCAACGACATCTCCGAAATATTTATTTTCTGAAGAAATCTTCAAAATTTTCATAGAATTTCATTTTTTTGAAGTATATTTGCTAACAAATGCACAACAATGCACTTTTATTTGTCAAATGCAAAGATAATGCATTGCAGCTGATAAAAAAAACGAAAATAAAAATCATACACATATGGCTAATTCACAATTAGATTCTTTGGATTATAAAATCCTTCAAATGCTTTCGGTCAACGCGCGCAAACCTTATCTCGAGATTGCACGCGAATGCAACGTGTCGGGCGCGGCCATCCACCAACGCATACAGAAACTTATCAACACGGGCGTGCTTATTGGCTCGGAGTCGTTGGTCAACCCTTCTGCGGTCGGTTATGAAACCTGCGCGTATGTGGGATTTTTCCTTAAAGACCCTTCGCATTTCGACCAGGTCGCAGCTCGATTGAAAGAGATTCCAGAAGTCGTGGAATGCCACTTCACAACAGGTCAATACGACATGTTCATAAAGTTGTATGCCAAGAACAACCACCATCTGCTCGAAATCATCCACGACAAGTTGCAGAACCTCGGATTGGCGCGCACTGAGTCAATCATCTCGTTCAAGGAGGTGTTCAAACGCCAGATTCCTATCATCGAGGAAGACAACGATTAATATCGATTTCATTCACTCATTGCTATGACCACATACGAGCAACTGCTTGCCGACTGTATCCGCTGGGCAAAAGAAGCCGGCAGGATTCAATTGGAACTGTTCAGAAGCGACCGCCTCGACATCGAGGCTAAATTCAACGACAGCGACGTGGTGACAAATGCCGACAAAGCTTCGGAAAAAGCCATCATCTCGGAAATACGCCGTGCATATCCCGAACACTCCGTGCTGTCGGAAGAGGCTGGAAGCGACAAGCGAATGAACGATTGGCTATGGGTGATCGACCCTCTTGACGGCACAACAAACTACAGCAGCGGGCTGCCTAATTTCTGCGTGTCGATAGGCGTGCAGCACAAAGGGCAGACTGTTGTTGGCGTTGTCTATGCGCCATATCTTGGAGAGATTTTCACCGCCGTGCGCGGAAAAGGAGCGTTCCTGAACAACCGCCCAATCCGTTGCAGCACGAAGACCGACATTCACAAAGCGGTGGTGTCGACCGGATTTCCTGTCGACAAGGACCGCACAACCGACTGCAATGTCGACAACCTGGTGCGTGTGCTGCCCTACGTCAGAGGCATGCGCCGTCTTGGCGCCGCTGCAATCGACATCTGCTATGTCGCCGCCGGACTGCTCGACGGCTATTGGGAGATGAACCTGCACGAATGGGACGTGTGCGCCGCACTGCTCATTGCGGAAGAGGCTGGCGCCGTCCATAAGTTTTTCCGCACAGACCGCAACGTGTCGGTCGTGGTGGCTGCCCCCGGCATCATGCCGTCGCTCGAGCCCCTGATTTCAGAAAAGCCGTTTGACGGCGATTTCAAAACATTCCAAATGTAATATGACAAAGATAAAATCCTGTGCCTCCGTATTGGTTGGAACGGCATTGGCGGCGACCGTGACTTGCTGCGCCAACAAGCCCGTAACGCTTCCGCTCGTAAACGAGGAGCGTCCCGTTGTCGCTCTGCAACCTGCAAGCGCCATGCCTCATGTGATTATCTATAAAACCACACGCGACTATTCCCAAAACGTGCCGGTGATAATGGACGCGTCGCGCCAACGCATCGTGTCATACCCCGACCCTGCCGACCTGCGCGGCAACTGCCGTCCGCAAGCGCTTGACAACGGCTTTTTGCTCGACAACCGCGGCATCGGTGAGAATGTGGCATTCCTGTCGTACACCTACGATGAATATGCCGCTCTCAAATCGGCTCCGACAATGCAGCAGCTGCTCGACAGCATCATCGACCGCTATCCGCTTTCGTCCATCACCGACTGCGGCAGCCGATCGGATTTCAGCGGCAATCTCGTTGATGCCGTCAATGAATATATCCGCTCGCACGGATTAAAATAACGGGAAGCACTACCTATCCAGGCGGTGCCTCTCTATCTCTATTAATGGAAAAATGCTTTTGTAAATGCTACAGTGCAAAGATAGCACTTGTAGCATTTCATTTTTATGTCATTCCGGCAACAATTCTGTTACAGTCTCACGAAACATGAAACCACGGCAATCACAGCCACCGTAAACGCCCCGACCGATGTGACCACACCGGTGTTGACACTCGGCTTCAGATGCGGTCTGTCCACTCGGTCTGCCACATAGCCGGCGGCAAAAGCCATAGCCAGACCCGCCGCAGTGCCGATAATTGCTCCGACAAGCAAATCGCCTGGATAATGCACTCCAAGATAGACGCGCGAATAGGAATTAAGCACCGCCCACGCAAAAATGAAAAGACTGAGTTTGCGGTTGGCAAACAGCAATATCAAAAATGAGGCAAGAGCGAACGAATTGGCTGCGTGACACGACGGGAAGCCGTAGGAACCGCCTCGATAGCCTCCGACAATATGCACCATCTCCGACAATGGATTCTCCGGATTGGAGGGACGCAGCCGGCACACTTCCGGACGTATCAGCGTGGCACACACTTGGTCAGCTATCGTAATAGCCAACGCAACGCACACCAGCACTGCAAGCGTCTGCCGCCACCGGTAATTGCGCACCACGGCAAACAGCACCGCGGCATACATCGGCACCCATATCCATTTGCCTGTAAACAGTTTCATGAAGACATCAAAATATGGCGCATGCAAGCCGTTGAGTGCCAGAAACACTTGTGTGTCTATCGTATTCAGCCAGTCTATCATAATGGATTATCGTTTGTCAAGATCATCATACAGTTTCTGCAGGAATGCCTTTCCAGGCAGCAGATTGCGTCCTTTTTCAGAGCCCTCGTCAAGCATCACCTTTTCTCCGTCAAGGTTATAGACCAATTGGTTGGTGTCGGTCACCATTCCGAAAAACGACGGCTCGGTGAAATATCCGAAATGCGGCGACGCCGGATTAAGCATATTCTTGCTGAATATAAATTCACTGTGGTCAATGCCAAGCTGGTAAAGCAACGTGGCTGCTATGTCGATTTGCGACGCGGGGACATCGATTTTCATCGGTGCGGCTACAGCACCGCCAACCAACACGAGCGGTATGCGGTGGCGCGCCAACGGGTCGTCAAGATGATGCGGATAGGCTCCCTGATGGTCGGGGACAAGCAGCACAACCGTGTTTTTCCACATCGGCAATTTCCGCAATTCATCCACAAACTTGCCCAGACAGTCATCGGTGTAGGCGAATGCATTCTTCACCTTGTCGTCAAACTTATGAAACGGCACCTCAAACGGCTCATGGCTGCTCGACGTCTGCAAGATTCTGAATATCGGCCTCCGCGGATTCGGATCGGCTTTAAGGTCGGCGAGCATCCGTTCAAACACCAGATGGTCGGGCGCTCCCCACTTACCTGTACGGTCTTTCAGCGGGAAATCCTTGTCCGATACCACCTTGTCGAATCCTGCCGACACCAGATATGCCAGCATATTGGTGAAATTGGCATCACCCCCATAATAATATTTCAAGTCGTAGCCCTCTCGCTTCATTGCCTTCGGTATCGACGGCAGATGCTCCACCTTCTCGGCAAATTTCATAATGCTCGTGCTCGGCTGTGCGGGATAGCCGCTGATTATTGACACCAGACCGCGGTCGGTGCGGAAACTGTTGCCCCAGAAATTAGTACAAGTCACGCCCTCCCTGCTCATGGCGTCAAGATTGGGTGCCACATTCTCACCGCCGAGCGACGGCAGCAAGTGGCTGCTGAAACTTTCGAGGATTATGAAAATCACATTGGGACGGTTCGTGGTAAACAGCCGCGGCACCGAGTCGGCATCAGTCACAGGCTTGTCGCGCAAAGCCTCCATCAGACGTTCCGCCTCGGCATTGTCCATAAAACGATATTGCGACGCGAAGTCGGTTTGATGCGCCATTGAATGCATAAAACTGAACAACGGATTTATCGCGGCGTGGTTCAGTCGCTGGTTCTGGCTGAAATATGCGGCCGACAGGTTCATTGTCGACGTCGTAAAACCGCCTCGGATTGGGATGAAGAGCACTCCTGTGAGGACTATAGCCACCGCCGTGGCAACTATCCGGGAACGCAATGTGGGCAGAAGCGGAACGTCTGCCGTCAAGATTTTCTGTAAAACCCAATACACCCCTACGCCATAGGCCGCGGCGGCAAGCAATCCCATAACCACAAACCAACCGCTGACACTCGCCACGGCATCGGCGGGCGACGTGAAGAAATAAAACACCGGCGTGGCGTCGAGACGGAAGCCCCAATAGCCATAAAGACACAAGTCGACCACAAACGACAGCGACACAACTGCAGCTGCCACCGCCGAATAAATGCAGGCGGCGTATCGCATTGCCCTGCCTGCCGTCCACACCGACGCCGCAGCAAGCAGTCCCGGCACAATGGCAAGGTAGCCTGCCATAGCCATGTCCATACGCAAGCCATGCCAAGTGGCAGCGCAAACGCCACCAAGTCCGACTCCGCGAAACAAAGAGTGGTAGCAAGCGATAAACACTGGATGCTGCAAGGCAAAGATTGCCACAAGCACCACATAAATGAGCAATAATTTGTATATGCGTTGTTTCATTGTTCCAAACATCTTGATAATTGGTGCAAAAGTACAAAAAAATGTACTAACCATCCAAGTCCTCGCAACAAACCGTATGCCCAGACATAAAAAAAGTGTGCCGATGTCGGTCGGCACACCATATTGTCAGAAATACAGTCTGTGGTTTTTACTTCTTGAAGAAGCGTTTGTACAAGCCCTCGAAGCCTTGTCCATGACGAGCCTCATCCTTTGCCATTTCATGAACAGTGTCGTGGATAGCATCGAGGTTCAACTCTTTCGCACGCTTTGCAATGCGCATCTTGTCGGCATTGGCGCCCGATTCTGCAGCCATTCTTTTCTCAAGGTTGGTCTTTGTGTCCCAAACCATGTCACCAAGCAGTTCGGCAAACTTCGCTGCGTGCTCAGCCTCTTCCCAAGCATAACGCTTGAACGCTTCTGCAACTTCAGGATATCCCTCGCGGTCTGCCTGACGCGACATTGCGAGATACATTCCCACTTCTGTGCATTCGCCGTTGAAATGAGCGTTGAGGTCCTTGATCATCTCTTCGTCGCAGCCTTTAGCCACGCCAATCACGTGCTCTGTAACGAAATTCAAGCCTTCGTCTTCTTTCAATTCTTTGAATTTGCTTGCTGGAACACCGCACTGTGGGCATTTTTCTGGAGCTGTCTCACCTTCGTATACGTAACCGCATACTGTGCATATAAATTTCTTTGCCATAGTTGTAAGGATTTAATTTGTTTTGTTTTATTAATGTTTCAATTCTGTTTCTTTCATGATTTCAATGCATTCGCGGCAATAGCCTCGATAGTAAACTTCCGTTTCTTGTATAACAAAATCGTGCTCATTTTGTTCAACATCAACCTTTTGCAACGGGATATCGATTATCTTGCCACAACGCTTGCACTGGAAGTGGGAATGCGGCGACGTGTCGCCGTCATAGTGCGCGATGTGCTTGTCGATTGTCAGTTCGAGAATCGCATCGTTCTCGCCAAGCAAGCGCAGCGTGTTGTAGACTGTGGTGCGCGACAAGGTCGGCATTGTTCCTATGAGGTCGTTGTAAATCATATCGACCGTGGGATGCGTCCTGTGGCTAAGGAGATACTCCATAATGGCAATTCGTTGTGCCGACGGTTTGATGTTGTGCGCTGTCAGGTGCGCGATTGCTTCTGTCATCATAGTTGTTTACATATCACATTTGAAATCATTACAAAAGTACGCATAATTTTCGTATCTACAAATTTTTTCATCACTTTTTTTGCATTTTCCTCAAAAAAAATTTTCCGCTAACAAAAAAAGCGGAAATCGGCGACACCGATTTCCGCAGACCAAACTATTTATTTTCAATCAATTACTTGCCGTGATTGAATGTAATCGCCATACCAAGCACAACATTGAATTTTGCCGTGCTCAAAGGGATTCCCTCTTTAGAATACTTAAACGGAATATAGTCCGAGCCAAAGAAGAAGTTGAAGCCCTTCGGACAGAAGTTGATTAAAGCTCCTAATGAATGTCCGAGGTTCGACGTTGAGAAGTTGACCGTTGCATTGAACCACTGCACCGGACGGAAGTTGGCAGAAGCCATCACCTCTGTCCACTTGCGAGGAGTTCCGAGTCGTGTAGACCACAGCAATCCGAATCCGATTTTATCATTGAGGATTGAATATTCACCGGCAAGGTTGAGCATCGTTTGCAACGACTGCGTGCGGCTTGCTCCAGTCTCATTCTGGAACCGCACCAATTTTCGCAGGTCTTCCTCCAGCTGGTCGCCCTCACGGCTGAGAGCCGAACTTCCATCGGGATCCTTTTCAGCCACAAGGTGATGGAAACCGTCATACACAAACTCGTCTGGATTTACCGACGCGTTAGAGCCTTTCCATGCAACGAAGCCCACATCAGTGAGCGAAGCCGACAACACGAGGTTGTCGAGCAGCTTGTACGAAGCGCCGAAGTCAAATCCCAAACCATTGCCAGCCACGCCAAACGAACCTGTGGAGATGTCGTCAATCTCGCCGTTGGGCTTATACTGAATGTCGATTGCGTCGGTGGTAAACATCTCTCCCTGCTCGCGCACGCTCCACTTGTCGGCGCTCATAGCCACGTCGATGGCATCGATGCGCGCGTCGGCATAAGCGACACCGGCGATGTATTTCACCTTTGCACCAACTCTAAATCTTTCTCCAAGGTTACGTGAATGTCCGAAAGCGAGCTCAAGGTAATTGGACGACTGCACCCGCGTGTCCTTTATATTATAAGATGTGGGAGCACCGTTTACCTGACCTATCTTGGCAAACTCAAACAATTCATAGGGCAACGCTGCCGACGTGGCCGACTTCACGTTGATGCCGATGGTGTTGAAACCGCCAAGAGCCTTGAAACCTAACGACACCACACTGACGCCGGAGTTCACTTCCATATAGTTCCGGCTCTTCAAGCCGCTCAGAAACTCATCGTTGCCCACACTGCTGTGCAAGCCTGTAACCACCTCGCCATTTTTCTTAAACAGGAAGTTGTCAGCTCCCACATTGCTGTTCATGCCAGCCGATATGCCGCCAATGGCAGGTATCGCCACATAATCATATTCGGGAGCGAACGCCGGGTTCAGATTGTGGCGCATTGGAAGATTCTCTGAGAAATATCCGTTTCGGGGAGTCTGCGCAGCCAATGGCAGGCAAAGCGAAGCCGCAAGCCCCAACATATATATTTTTTTCATCTTGTTGCTTTTTAGGTTAGTTTTTGATTGTCACACCCTGTGGCAGACGCGCCTTGAGTCCTACAAGAACATATTGCGTTGGTTTCAGAACGGTCACAGCGTCGCTGGTGTTGCCCTCCACAACAATGTCAATTTTGTCAAGTCGTCCGATAGCGCCTTCTTCTTTCTCTTTAAGCGTGATGGTGCGTTTCTGGGCAGCCTGTCCTTCCGCTCCCGGCGACACATTCACGGTCTTCGTGTATTCAATCACATCCGAGAGATCGTTGCCTTCAACATCGCGCGGTGTTATCGACACTGCCACATCAAACGGCACAGTGCTGTAAATGTCGGCATCAATCTCCAGATTAAGGTTTTTAACCTTGTCGGAGAAGTCCTTGATGTCGTCGGCAAGGCCATCAACTCCGTCGCGGTATATGATGTGCGACCCGGCACCGAAGTCAAACGGCATATAGGCAACATATTCAACACTGCTGTGATATGTTTTGCCAAGTATGATATGATGCTCTTTTGTCTTGTCAACATTCACGTCGGCATTGATTTCCACTTCCGACGGAATCTTGTTAACCAATTTAGCGAGGTTGGGAACGAAAACCTTCGTATAGCCAGGCTCGGTCATTTTATCCGAGTTTGTGAGCAGTAATTTTGTAACGACGGGCTCTGTGGTGCCGGCATTGACTTCAATGTGCGTTGTCACCGTCTCATTTATGTATCTGCCGTTCTTGTCCAGGGCACGAAGGGTCAAATCCGCGCCAAACGGCACTTCTACAGGATTTGACACGTCAAGTTTAAGGCATATCGTGTTGAGATTCAACGATGTCGACTCGTCTGTCACGAGATCGGGCAAATCGCCCATATTCACAGTTTCCGGTTTGATAACCACGTCGGCGTCAACCGTTCCGTGAATATCCTCCACCTGGAAGTCGGGCACGTCGTAAACAAAAGTCAACTGCATTCCTGAAAGGTCGGCGGCAGTGACTCCGTTCGCCACGCCAACAAACGTACCGTTACAAACCACACGCTCATTGACTGTCATCTTATGGTTCTTGATGTCGGGCAGCTGACGCATGCCGACAATCGGCAGAGCCACTGAAAGGTTTCCTTCGGAATCGAAATTCTTGTTTATTGTCACTCTGTTGGTTTCGTAATCCATCCCTTCTATTCCCGCACCAAACTGCAGCATATCAGGAAAATCCATCACAAAATTCTTCACTCCGGCGCCCGTAATCTTGCCAAGTCCAGGAGCCGACAATTTAAGATGCACCGTAGTGACTACCGGACTGACGCTTAGCGACGTGATGCGTTCCACCTCATTCGGCATATCCTGAACAGCGTTGATTGCCATCGTCACGCTCATCGGTGTGGTCAAATCAAGAGTAGGCAGTGTGCCGGGAATTGACGGCACAGAGAAGTTGAAATACTCAGGGGTCGTGCTCAAGTCTTTGATTTGGACATGGTCAATCCTGTCAATGTCAAGCACTGTTGAGCCGTTGGACGTCAGAGCATACGCTCCATTCTCATCCACTTTCAGATTGTCTGTAAGATCAATCAGTCTCGAAAGAGTCAATGTGTCGGTAGTGCCAATGGGTGCGGCGATGCTTCCGCCAACAGTGATGTCGGTGTTGATATTTGAAAGGTCAAAATCACTGTCGCATGAAATCATCAAGCCTGCCAGTCCCACACAAGCGACAACCGCAGCGCTTCCTCGCTTTAAGGTCTGTCGTAAAATCATAATAATTAGTTTTGATTAGTTCGTTATTTAAACAAAATTAATACTAATTATCGAGATTTCAAAAAATTTTTGTCTAAAAAACAGTTTCATTCCATCATTTTTTCCATAAAGAGAAGATTTCAAATATGGAAGAGCGTTTTTCTGAGATCAAAACTGTGTTTTGAAAAAGTCAGCGGCATTGCGGTCGGTCACCTCCGACACCTCTTCCACGCTCACGCCAAGCGTGTCGGCAATCTTCTCTGCAATCAGAGGAATGTATGCGCTCTCGTTGCGCTTGCCACGGTAAGGCACTGGCGTCAGATACGGGCAGTCGGTCTCAAGCAGTATGCGGTTCAATCCGATAGGCTTGAGAAGGTCGTCGACATGCGCGTTTTTAAACGTAACGACTCCGTTGATGCCGAAATAGAAATCGCCATAACGGCGTATGCGGTGCAGGTCGGACAAAGAGCCTCCGAAACTGTGAAACACGCATTCGGGCAACGTGCGTCCGAAACCGTCAAACACATCACATATCTCATCAAGTCCATCGCGACAGTGGATGATTACGGGCAAGTCGCGCGACGCCGCCCAACGCAGTTGTTCGCTAAACGCCTTCATCTGCTCCTTGCGGTAGGTGCTGTCCCAATAAAGGTCGATGCCCACCTCTCCTACCGCCACAAATTTGTGGTCGTCGAAATGACTCTCTGTGGCATCCAGCTGTTCAATCCAGTCTGCCTCGACCGATGTCGGGTGCAACCCCATCGCCATAGAAGTGTAGCCTGGATATGCCTCATGAGTGCCTACCATGGCGTCGTATGTGTGCATATCCACATTAGGCAGCACCAGATGGCGGAGTCCAGCCTTGCGGGCATGCTCCACCACCGCCTCACGGTCGTTGTCAAACTCCTCAAGATATATGTGAGAATGCGTGTCGATCATCTTATTTTTTCCTTCCCATCACCATTTTGTCGAACGCCTCGAAAAATGCCACTGCTTCCTGCGCAAGATCGGCTGAATGAAGTGCCTCCACAGCCTTGCGGCTATATTCAGCCACAGCGTCAAGGCAAATCTGACCGATATTGAGACGGTCGTAGATGCCGGTCACTCCGGCTATTTTCTCGCCTGGATAAGCCGACTTGTTGCCGAGCCAGAACACAAGTTCCTCCTTGTCGGCACCTTCGGCTTTCTGCATTGCGTTGATGAGCATATAGGTTTTCTTGTTGTTCATTATGTCGCCGCCGATAGCCTTGCCAAACACGTCGGGATCGCCATACACGTCGAGCCAGTCGTCCTGCAGTTGGAACGCCAGTCCGAGATTGACGGCGAAATCATACAGCGCATTGGCGTTGCGCTCGTCGGCATCACCAATAACTGCGCCTATGCGTGCCGCTCCGGCAAGAAGCACCGACGTCTTCAAGCGAATCATCTCCATATACTCGTCGATGGTCACATCGGTGCGCGCCTCAAACTCCATGTCATACTGCTGTCCCTCGTAGACTCCGATTGCCGTTTCGTTGAACTCCTTCAACAGGCGCATCGCTTTTTGCGGCTCCACACCGTCGACCACGAGCTGCGTGGCGAGGGTGAGCATGGTGTCGCCCGACAGGATGGCAGTATTGTCGTCCCATTTGTTGCAAACCGTAGGCTTTCCACGGCGCAGGTCAGCCTTGTCCATAACGTCGTCGTGGAGCAACGTGAAGTTATGATACATCTCTATGGCTGCCGCTTGCGGCAGAGCCTTGGCACTGTCACCGCCTACAGCGTCGCACGCGGCGAGCAAGATTACCGGGCGAAGGCGTTTGCCGCCTTGCTCGAGTCCGTAGACTATCGGTTTGTACAAGCCTTCGGGCTTTCTCCCTGCAGGGCACGCTATAGTGTCGACGGCATTTCCCGCCATTTTGATATATTCCTCAAGTGTATGCATCGCTTTTTATGGTTTTATCAGTCTTGAAACAACTCGTTTGATTCGATTAATCAATTATGCAAAAATAGCGATTTATTTTGCTTATGCGCACAATATCTCTGAAAATATTTTTTCTCATAAAATAGGTGGCGCCTCGGATGAGCAAAATCAAACAAGTTTGTTTTGCTCTTGGATAAAACCGGCTGCGCCTCGGAAA